>Ga0268262_10000073_pt1 | contig 118590 bp, 116 predicted proteins | sample TergutNc150P3_FD_190354 | JGI IMG/M metagenome (GOLD analysis project Ga0268262, IMG submission 190354) | Nasutitermes corniger P3 segment gut microbial community from laboratory colony in Florida, USA - Nc150 P3 (SPAdes) (version 2) | ecosystem: Host-associated > Arthropoda: Insects >... | reverse complement strand
TAACCGAGCTTTGTGGCGAGGCATGAAAATGATAAGCGAACGTCCTCTTTCTACAAATATTTTCATAAGCATTGTGCAAGAAATCAAACAAGATACTGCCGGAATTCGCGTTATTCCCGGTACTGTTTTAAAAAATCCGGTTACCGGAGAAGTTGTTTATACCCCGCCAAGCGGAGAAAACGTTATTCGCGATAAATTGAAAAATCTGGAAGATTTTTTGTATTCACCGCAATACGCCGAAATTGACCCCTTGATAAAATTAGCTGTTATGCACTATCAATTTGAGGCTATACATCCGTTTGCAGACGGCAACGGGCGCACAGGGCGCATTATAAATATTCTTTGGCTGGTACAGGAAAAATTGCTGAACCGCCCAATTTTATTCCTGTCAAAATATTTTCTCAGTCACAAGGAAGAATATTACAATGGTTTAAGAAAGGTCACTTCAGATGGCGAATGGGAAAAATGGATTTTGTATGTGCTGGATGCGGTGGAGCAAACAGCTTGCGATACTGGTGAATTGATAGATAAAATCATAGATGCCCGCAGGGAATGCAAAGACGAATTGCAATCTTATTTTCCAAAGATATATTCTTTAGATTTGGCTGAGACAATTTTTTCTGCGCCATACTTCAGGATGGAAGATTACTTGCGGAAAAATCCAACAATTAGCCGCCAAACGGCATCAAAATATTTGCACCAGCTTTGCAACCCTTATAAGCGAAAAGACAATATAACGGCACAAATCTTAAAAATATACCGCCAAGGCAGAGAAAATATATTTTTCAATCAAACGATGTTTGATATTTTAAGCAAGAGATAAATTAGCTATTGCTGTCGTTTGGGATTCGATTTTATTTCGCTTTCACTGACAGCAAATAGCAAATATGGAGCATATTTTATCAGTTATACTTGATAAATCTGGAAAATTTTCTATATTTATAAGGCATGGTTGAGAGAAAAAGCTATATGGAAAAGATAGAGCCTTTTATGGAAACCGATTTGATAAAGGTTTTCACGGGCATTCGGCGGTGCGGAAAGTCCGTTATGCTGGAACTTATTCAAAAAGAATTGAAAAAAAGAGGGGCAAAAGAAAAGCAATTCATAAAGATAAATTTTGAGGATATGGCAAATTCGCATATTTGCGAAGCAAAAGCCCTGCACAAATATATTCAAGGCAAAATTAAGGAAATAAAAAGCAGGTGCTATTTATTTTTAGATGAAATACAAGAAGTTAAAGCCTGGGAAAAATGCGTAAATTCCATAAGAGCAACAAGTAATTGCGATATTTATGTAACAGGTTCAAACGCAAATCTGCTGTCTGGCGAATTTGCTACATATTTAGCTGGCAGGTATGTTGAATTTAAAATATATCCGTTTTCCTTTTCGGAGTTTTTAGAACTTTACAGATTGAGTTTTCCAAGGGCTTCGGAGCAAAATGTATTCGAGGTTTATATTGAAATTGGCGGGATGCCTTTTCTTTCAAAATTAAAATTTGATTATGCAGATAGTATGCAGTATTTGCAAGACATTTACAATTCCGTTATGTTAAAAGACATTATAAAAAGGAATAACGTACGGCAAATTGACTTGCACGAAAGAATAATTTCTTTTGTTATGGCAAATGCAGGAAAATCCTTTTCTGCTACAAGTATTTCAAAGTATTTTAAGAGTGAACAAAGGATTGTAGCGGCAGAAACTGTTTTGAATCACCTTAGATACTGCGAAAATGCGCATTTGTTTTATAGGTTAAGCCGTCAAGATATAGACAGCAAAAAAATTTTCAGCATAAATGAGAAATATTATATAGCAGATCATGGATTAAAAGAGGCGATTATAGGCAAAAGCAACAGAAATATATCTACTATTTTGGAAAATATGGTTTGCATGGAACTTTTGAAAAGAGGTTATTCCCTTTTTGTAGGTAAAAAAGATGCCTTAGAGGTTGATTTTATTGCAGAAAAAAATAATTCTCGCATTTATGTTCAGGTTGCTTATCTATTGGCAAGCGAAGAAACAATAGAAAGAGAGTTTTTGCCTTTAAAAAAAATCAAAGACAACTACCCAAAATATGTGTTGTCCTTGGACACTTTGAATTTTAGCCGAGAGGGAATAGTGCATAAAAACATAATGAAATTTTTGATGGATAAATTTTTTTAAAATTATTGCTATGCCTAAAATTTCCACGAATTCAGAGTCGCAAACAGAATCTTGGGCTTTTTCTTTTGCCAAAAGCCTTAAAGCTGGCGACGTGGTTGCCCTGAAAGGGGATTTGGGCGCGGGAAAAACGGCTATTTGCAGAGGGGTTTGCAAAGGGCTTGGTTTTGAAGGAACGGTGAATTCGCCGAGCTACTCTGTAGTCCACGAATACCCAAACGAACCGCCAATTTACCACTTGGATTTATACCGCATAAAAAACGCGAAAGACTTATACGACATTGGCATTGAGCTTTTTACTTTTTCAAAAGGGATAACCCTGATAGAATGGCCGCAGATGGCGGGCGATTTTCCGCTGAACATAACGCATAGAATTGAGATAGAAATAATTAGCGATGATGAAAGGGAAATATTATTAGTGGAGAATAGTCCCCGCTTTTAGCGGGGTGTCTGCGGAGCAGACGGGGTGTGTTGTGAACCAAGTTTTTATTTCTTTAGGTACAAATATAGAGCCTCGCGAAGAGAGGCTTGCTCAGGCTAGGGAGTTGCTGAGAGCCGAGGAGTCGCTGGGTTGGCAGGAGAGCAAAGTTTACGAGACCGAGCCTTGGGGTGAGGCTTGCCAAGCCAAGTTCCTGAACCAGGCTGTTGGGTTTCAATCGGAGAGAACTCCACAGAAGCTCTTGAAACTTTGCAAAGATATAGAAGAAAAAATGGGCAGGCAAAAAAGGGATAAATGGAAGGAAAGGGAGATAGATTTGGATCTGCTGTATTGCGGTTCTTCTATAATAAACGATGAAAACTTGACACTTCCGCATCCATACATCGCGCAAAGGGAATTTGTCCTTAAACCCCTCTTAGATATTGCACCGAATTTTATAGACCCGCAAATCGGGAAATCAGTTAAGGAAATGCTGGAACAATTAAACCACTAAATTCACCACTTCACCGAGCATTTTGTCTTGGGTTTTTATAACCGCAGCGTTTGCGGCAAAACTTTTTTCGCTTATAATCTGTTCGGCGCTCTCTTCTGCCAGTTCGGTTGCCGAGAACTCCGGCGAAGGGGGTGCTATCTTATGAATCGCAGAAATTTCGGTTCCGGATTTTAGCGAAGACTGTACCGGGCGGCTTTGCGAAAAGCCGGGCGTATTTATGTTAGCCACGTCGTGCGCGCTGATATCAATCCTCAGCGAGCTGGCCTGCATTGCGGAAACTGAAGGTATTTGCATAATGATAATATAGAAAAATCCATTATAAATAATCTTTATGTCCCCTGTATCCCGTGCCATCATCCAAATGCTTGCATTTGATTTTTCTATATCTTCCTACTTTAAATTCGTTTTTTATAGCATCTTGGCTAAAATAAGAATCTGGGAACCAAAACAGGTCTTCACCTTGCCGGAATTCAATTTTCTCCAAAATTTTTCTGCTAAAGCAAGTGCAGCCCGTTAATTCGCCATTTGAAAAACGAAAATCATCGTTTTCGTAGTCCTCTTTTGTGTGTTGGGAATAGTTATAATACAAACCGCCAATTACATCTGCTTTATCCAAAGCTTCGCAAAACAATTCAAGCAAATTCGGTGGCGCAATAACATCGCTTTCTATCGTTACAAAATAATCGCAATCGCTTTTTAAAAAATCTTTTTGCAAAAGCAGCAAGCTTTCCGCAACCGCTCTGTTGAACAGGCTATTTCTAGGCTCATACGGAATATCAATATGCTTTATTTCACAATTTTTCAGATTCCCAAAATAATCTCTTATAGCATTTAATCTGCTTAAATAAGTTATATCTTGAGAGTTGTCTATAATTTTGATTATTTTATTTTGATAAGTCAAATTGTTTAAACTTTCAAAAAACAATGTATCGCAATAAGATTTAGCCGAGCAGGTATAACTACAAACAAAGAATGTAAGCATAGAAAAAATATAGAAATTATCTGGGCAAGTGGCGCATTAACTCATCGATGCGAGCGAGTTCCGCATTGATTGCCCCAGATGAATCTTCAGCGGGGCGATGCTGGCTATAATATTCCCACGCGCCTTGAATATCCCCTGCCCTAAGTTTTTCTTTTATATTCTGCATAAAAGGAAGAATTTGCGAAGCGATTTTACGGCTCGTTCGTTGCTGCTCTAAAATTTTCTGTTGCGTAGCTTGAATTTCCGGTTTGTCTGCGACAAGCTCTGCGTATTTTTTATAGATCTGCTCTCTTGTATCTGCAAAACCCTCTCTGTAATCTTTACGTTTTGCCTCTGTTTCTTGTACTGGCCTATAAGTGTATTCCGCTGTAACTTGAGCAATGTGGTGGAAAGAATAATGCCTAGACATTCTAATCCACAAATCCCAATCTTCGTGAGAACTTAGCGTTTCATCAAATACACCGCTCTTTTCCAAACATTCCCGCGCGTGCATAACGTTTAATACAGGGATATAATTACGAATGAGTATTTCATCTGAATTGAATTCATCGCTAAATTTTATTTCCTTTCTCACGGTAATCCAAACATTATTCTGCTCTTCTTGCGTGGCGCAAATAGAATCGCTGTAAACAACCTTTTCTCCGCTATCTTCGAGATATTTGTGCAGAAGCTCAAGGTGTTCAGGATAGTAGTAATCATCGTCATCTAAATATGCTATGTATTTCCCTTGCGCTAAATTCAGCGCCAAATTGCGCGTTGCGGATACTCCGCTTTTTTGAGCAGCATTCACCAATTTAATGTACCCTCTATCTGCATCCAGCTCGGAAAGGAGCGATTCCACGGAGTTTCCAGCATCGTTAGCCACTATTATTTCAAAAGAGGAAAAACTTTGAGACAAAACGCTTTTCACAGCTCGCTCCAATAGGTCTGGGCGGTTGTAAGTGGGAATGATAACAGATACGGCGGGTGTCACCATTTTGGAACCTGAACCTTGCCGCGCAAATCGATGCACCCGGCTTTAAGGAGATTTTTTGAATGCGGCGGGCTGTTTATAGTTTTGGCAGGGAGTTTGCCTTTCCATTTTTCTATGAAAACTTTGCTCCACTCCTTCCACTCCTCTTTAAAAGTTCCTTCGCTCTTGTGCAAAACACGAATATCGGTTGTCACATAAATTTTGCCGAATTCCAAAGCGGCCATGCAAATGTCCAAATCGTAAAAATGAAATTCTGTAAATGTCTGTTCGTCAAAACGGCATTTTTCAAAAAGAGTTTTTCTCGCGGCAAACCACAAACCATCGACAACCACAGCTTCCTGGTCGCCATCCCCGTCATTGTAAAGCTCGAGGAAAAATTCATCGCTTTTTTTAACCAAATGAACAACTTTCCCGAATATATGCGGAACGCCAGCCGCATACCATAGGGGCCAGGGATTGTCCACTAATAACGAAGAGCCTGCCACTCCAAGTATCTGCATTTCTGGGAGTTCCCTGAATTTTTTCAACAGAACAGTATCCCAATCCTTTTCCATCATCCACACATCTTCGTGCATAAACACCAAAACCCTGCCAGTTGCCTTTGCCACGCCCTGATTATACACAGCGCACAAGCCCTCATTTTTTTCCCTATTATCCAAAACTATTATTTCCAAGCTATCGGGATACTTTGCCGTGCCTAGCAGATTGCGCCGCACGCTCAGAGCCTCGCTGGGGTTGCGGGAGCAGATTATTATGGAAACGGAAGGGGGCATTGTCATCGCTTAAAATCAGTAAGGGCTTATTATGGGCAAGTTGTGCAAAAGTTTTTTGGTATCTTCAAAATATTGCTCCATAGCAGCCTTGTCTGCTGCGTTGATTTTGTATTCCTTGCAGACGTCAGGGTATGCTTTGCATTCAGGCAATAGGCGGAACACGTTGCCGCCGTTTTTGGTGTGCCTGTAAACCCAAAACGGCATGTAGCCGCAGCTCGCGACATCTGTCTTGTAACTGATCCCACCCTTTCTGCCAACTCTGCTGCTTTTCTGCAAATTAACTTCAAAGATTATCCCACCGTCTGTATATCGGTTTCTCTGATTTGAAAAAAAATTGCCAAGGGAATATATAACGGGTACGGAGTCGCGGGCGCCTAGAGCAAAAACTTTATCAAATGGCTGTACCACGTGCGGATGGCTGCCGACAATTAAATTTACGCCATTTGCTGCCATAAAATGAGCCAAATCTTTTTGCCATTGGTTTTGCGTATTATCGTATTCAGTACCCCAGTGCATAAAAACGATTATAAAATCCGGGGAAGCGAGCTTTGCTTTTTTTAAATCTTCGGAAATCAGGGCTGTGTCTATTCGGTTCACAATGTTAGGCTCCTCTTCCACAAGCAGATTCGTTCCATAAGTGTAATTTAAGAATGCTATTGTTATCCCGTTTTTTTCAACGAAAAGGGGGTATCTATTATCCCTTTCCGCCTGATGCCTGTAAATTCCAAAATGGTCCAACCCCATGGAATCCAAAACGGAAAGCGTGCGTTCCAAACCTAGCTTGCCTTTGTCCAGCGAATGATTATTGGCGGTTGCTATGACATCGAACCCTACATCTTTTATGGCGAAAACCGATTCGTCTGGCGAAGAGAATTGAGGAAAGCCGGTGTAAGGTTCACCAGCAAGAGGGTGTTCAAGATTTATAACCGCCAAATCCGCGCTGGAAAAATATGATTCCAAATGTTTATAAACAGGCCTGTAGTTGTAGCCCTTTCCATTGGCTTCTTTTTTTGCCGCATTTATTTGGGTTACATGCCCCATAAGGTCTCCGGCAAATATGATTTTTAAGGTGGAATTTGTGGAATCTTGGGCAAAGGTGGCAACCAAGCACAAAGCTACAGCGAGTAAAGGGGCTTTTAAAGACATTTTACACAAAATTTACTAAAAATCACCCCCTATTTTATATATTTTCACCATGGTTATTTACAGTTGGAATGTAAACGGGATCCGCGCAGCCGCTCAAAAGGGATTTGCGGACTGGTTTGCAAAAACGGATCCCGACATTCTCTGCTTGCAGGAAGTTAGAGCGGAAACTGACCAAATTCCTGACGAAATAATGGAAATCCCTGGCTACAGTTCTTTTTGGACCACCTGCCAAAAGAAAAAAGGCTATAGCGGGGTTGGCGTTTACACTAAAATACAGCCAGAAGAGGTTAACCAAGGCTTTGACATAAAGGAGTTTGATGAGGAGGGTCGCGTGTCCCAGCTCGTTTTCGCGGACTGGGTTTTGAACTGCATATATTTCCCGAATGGCTCCCAAAGCGACGAGAGGCTGGACTACAAGCTCCGTTTTTACGACGCCTTTTTGGAAAATTCCCTTATGTGGCTGGCTCATGGCAAGCACGTGGTAACCGTTGGGGATTATAATACCTGCCATAAAGAACTTGATATTGCCAGGCCGCAGGAAAACGAAAGGACCAGCGGATTTTTGCCCATTGAACGCGCTTGGCTGGATAAATATGTTGAAAACGGTTTTGTTGATTCGTTCAGGGTTTTGCACCCAACCCAGAAAGATGCCTATACCTGGTGGAGCAACAGGGGCAGGGCCAGGGAAAACAATGTGGGCTGGCGCGTAGATTACGCTTTTGTTGACCGTGCTTTGAAGGATTGCATAGTCAATGCTTCCATACATCCTGAGGTTATGATCAGCGACCATTGCCCGATTAGCATAGAGCTAGAAGTTCCGTTCCCGCCCATTGTGAAATGACTGGATTTTGATTTTATTTTTTCCAAGGGAAGTTATGCAGCCTTCTGTGGTTGTTGCCTTCTTGGTAAATTGGAATATCGTAGTCATATACGTAGAAGTATGAGTTTTCCCTGTGGCTTAGGCTTGGAGCCAGGCGAACCGCCATCCCGCCGATTTGCTTTGAAAGCGAGAAATCCCATTGAAAGCTGAGTTCGCCAAAGAAACCATTTTTTTCAAAATCCCAGCCACCGCCTATTTGCAGATGTTTTTTTTCCGTCCCCTGCCTGAAGTTCAGCTGCGCGGCGAGTTTTTCTCCCAAAAACAAGCCACCTTCGGCAAAGAGCAAACTGTTTGAAAAAATACTTGGCAGCTGTGGGTGCAAAGGAATTTGCCCTATCGCGTTTATGCCGCTCTGGTCGCCTTTTGTGTAGCCGAGGGTGATGGCTATAGGGAACCCTTTGTTGTAGAGTTTTTTTGCCGCCTGGGTTTGGCAGCCGTAAATGTCGGTATTGAGCAAGCCGCAAGCCGCCCAGACGGGAATCTTCTCGGAGTTCCATAGCAGGTAGTAACGGTCTAGCAAGTCCCTTTGAGGCATACGATCCGCATTTTCCGTTTTTAGCAAGGGGTACAAGGCCCCAACTAAATAAAAGTCAAAGATGGCAGCCAAAGCTATATCCACTCCCAATGCTGCGCGAAGCTGGTAATTTTTTCTGGTAAAGGAAACCGAGTGGTCAAAAGCGGGATTTACGTCTATATATAATATGGGTTCTTCGTCTTCTTTTTGCAACAGCGGTGCTTTTATCTGAATGGCAGCGTAGCCGTAAAAAGGTTCCGCATATTCTGGGGAATGCCAGGCTGCTCCAACGCTTGTTTCCAAAAAAGGCTGGAAGCCAAAGGCAGAAAGTGGCCTTAAAGCGAATGTAGCGGCTGCTCCATAGCGGTTTTGATACAAAAAGTTTTCAACGCTAAGTGCTGCGTAGCCAAGGTCTATTTCTCCGGCAATGGAGCCAACTGGAAAATGCAGGTCTATATCATAAATGCCGGCGAGGGTTAAATTGAAAGCGTTTTTGCTCTCTGAAATGTTTTGCAACATCCCTGCGAAATACCATCTTTTGCCAGAAAATCCAAGTGCTGTTGATTGCCCAAGTTCCTCATAAAGCGGAAAAATTATTTTTACTGCCGGGATGGTATTTTTGCCCAGCCCAAGCCCGAATTCCATAAAAGAGAGAGGGTGCAGCACTATGGAATGCCTGATATTGCGCTCCTCATAGTTGATGCGGGTTGCGTAGCCTATTTCGCCTTCGTTTATAGAAGAAGCTGTAGGTGTATAAGAATAGCCGTTATAACCGCCAGGGGTTATGGAAGCTAAAACGTTCGCTTGAACCAAGATTACAAGGATTACCAACCTACGGCTAGTCAGCATACTTCAATCAATCCAAAAGGTGAACTAAAAGACCGTCTCTTAATTTTGGCTCAAACCATGTGCTTTTAGGTGGCATTATTTCATTGGCGTCCGCTATGTCCATAAGCTCATCCAAAGAGGTGGGGAACATCGCAAAGGCCACGGCACATTCGCCGGAATCCACCCTGGATTGCAATTCGCCAAGCCCCCTTATTCCGCCAACGAAATCTATCTGTTCCGAAGTGCGGGGGTTTTCTATTCCTAGAAGAGGGCTTAAAACTAAGTTTTGCAAAAGCGAAACATCTAAGTTTTCTATAGGATTTTTTTTGGGGTAAAATTTTTTCAAAAATTCGCAGCTATGCCATTGACCTTTAATGTAAAGGTTGAACTGCTTTGCCTTTTGCGGGGCTACCATGCTTGGCAGCTTTTCTATTTCGCAAATTTTGGAAAGAGCTTCTAAAAATTCTTCGGGGCTTTTTCCGTTCAAAGTTTTTACAAGCCTGTTGTAATCCATGATTTTTAGCTGCGTGGACGGGAAGAGAATGGCTAAAAAACGGCTGTATTCCTCGTTCCCTTCGTGTTCAGGATTTTTTTCCTCTCTTTCTTTAGCTGCTCTTGCCCCTGCTGCGCTTCTGTGATGCCCGTCTGCTATGTAGGTGCAGGGCAGCGAGGCAAACGATATGCGAAGCCTTTCTATGGTGGTTTCGTCATCCACAATCCAGACCGTGTGCCCAATGTTGTCTTCCGTCTTAAAATCGTAAATCGGGGTCTTTTTGATAACCGCTTTTAGCAATGCGAATTGCCCTTTGTCCTTGTATGTCAAAAACACAGGGCCTGTTTGGGCATTTGTGGTCAAGATGTGCTTTAGGCGGTCTTCTTCCTTATCCGCTCTGGTAAGCTCGTGCTTTTTTATTGTGCCTTTAAAATAATCCTCTGCCTTAACGCAAGCCACAAGCCCATACTGTTCCCTGCCATCCATTGTTTGCCGATATACATAAAAGCAAGGTTTTTGTTCCTGAAAAATAACCCCCTCTTTTTCCATCTTTTTCAGGTTAGCTTTTGCGAGTTCATAAACTTCTTTGCTGTGAGGGTCTGCTCCTGGGAGTTCTATCTCTGAGCGAGTGACTCTCAAATAAGAGTGAGGTTTGCCTTCTGCCATTTTAGCAGCTTCATCGCGATTCATAACGTCGTAAGGCAAAGACGATATTTCTGCGGCTAACTCTGGTTTAGGTCGCAGGGCGCGAAATGGATGTATAGAGAACATGGTGAAAATATAGAAAAATGCAAAAATCGCTAAATTACGGACGATACGCTGCTCATATAATCTAAAATATAGGCAAAGGAGAGTATTAAATCACATGCCACTATAAAGATAAAAGAGCTTACAACGGATTGCGAAGTGGCAACTGGAACGGCACGTAAATCATTTTGGATAACAGTTCCGTAGTAGCAGGCATTGGTTACTATTATAGAAGCGAATAAAAATGGTTTCACAAAACTCATTATGAAATCGATTGGTTTTAAAGCAGCTAAGATCGAGAGCGAATAGGAGTTCCATTCCAGCTGTACTCGAAAAACTCCTTCAAAAAAGAAAGTTGCCATTTTTGTTATAAAAAATCCCGTGCCTATGGCGGATAGGCAAAAAAAGCAATTCGCTATCAACATGGCTATGATTCCGCCTATGAGCGCTGGCATAATTAAAAATCGCATGGGGTTAATGCCAAGGCTTTCCAGAGCGTCTATTTCCGTATTCACCTTCATGCTGGCTATGCGCGTGGTTAAGGAACTGCCGTTGCGGCCTGCTATCAAAAAAGCTGTTAAAATTGGGCCTAGCTCGCGCACTATTGCTATCACCATCAGATTGCCAAAAAAGTTGCCAAAGCCTACTTTTGGTATTAAACCTGCGGTGTTCACTATCAGCACTGTTCCCAGAATTGTGCCTACCACAAGTATCAGAGGCAGGGAATTTATACCTATGTTATATATTTGCGAAATTATTTGCTGAGAATCTATTTTTCGATTGCCTTTGTAAAAAATCGAAGCCAATGCGTTAAATTCAATTACCAATAATTGCCCTATATGCGAGTGCAGAAATCGATTCCCAAACCAACGTATAAACCGCCCAGGTCTGGAAAGTTTAGGCATTGCTGGCTCCAGTGGCGGTTGCGTTTAGCAGAGTGCTTATTTCCCGCCGCAATTCCAGCAGGCCTTTTTTTGTTTTTGAGCTAACAGCAAGCGGCGGTTCCGCTAGGCAGAAATTTTCCTTGAATTTTTTTTTGGCCGCTGCTAACTCCGACTGGTTTAGCTTATCCGCTTTGCTCGCCACAAAAAGGATTGGGATTTTTGCATTTCTTATTCCGTTGATTGTTTCAAAATCTATCTGGTGCCCCCCATGTCTTATGTCCAAGAGGTAAACTATGCCTTTCAAGTCGTGCGCCTTTTCCACATAGTTTTTTATGCGGTTTGCCATTTCGTCACGCATGGCTATGCTGACTTTTGCATAGCCTACGCCAGGTAAATCGACAAAATAAAAAGAGTCGCTTTGCGAATTTTGCACCAGAAAAAAATTCAGTTCGCGGGTTTTGCCTGGGGCATTGCTCGTTTTTACAATCTGTTTTTCAAAGAGTGCGTTTAGCAAACTGGATTTGCCAGCGTTTGAGCGCCCCAAAAATGCAATTTGGGGAATACCGTCTTTTGGCACTTGTTTTATAGATGTTGCGCCTAGAGCAAAATTGACCGCAGAGATTTGCATTGTTTTGGTAAATTAGTAAATTAAACTATGCGTCCTCTCAAACTATATAAAAAACTCTTTTCCCTCTACGGTGCGCAAGGGTGGTGGCCCGTGCGTAGCGAACACAAGGGGAGGGGGTATCACCCAAATCAATTCGGTTTGCCAAAAACGAGAAAAGGCAGGTTTGAAGTTTGCATGGGCGCAATTTTAACCCAAAACACCGCTTGGACTCAAGTGGAAAAAGCCCTGGCAAACCTCTTTGCCGCAAAAATAAACACCCCAGAAAAAATCCTAAAAACAGATAGCGAAACCATAGCAACCCTAATAACCCCCGCTGGCTATAGAAACCAAAAAACCAACTACTTAAAAAACATATCAGAGTGGTTCATAGATAACGGTAGTAATGGAGAATTAGAACCTGCTCGCAACAACCTACTCCAAGTAAAAGGTGTTGGCAGGGAAACCGCGGATTCAATTTTGCTCTACGCTTTTCATCTGCCAACTTTTGTCATAGATACATACACAAAAAGAGCACTCGCCGCTTTAAAAATTTTTGACGAAAAAACTCCTTACGAAACTCTGCGGCTGTGGTTTATGGAGAATCTAGAGTTATCTGTGCCGCTATTTCAAGAATATCACGCTTTATTTGTGGAGCTGGGGAAGAATAAAGAATATTCAAAACTTTTTCCTTAATCTGATTTAGCTTGTATTTCAAATCCGCATCCTCAATTTCGCAGAATAATTTTGCCGCGAGTTTTTCCAGATAACTTAAATCTCTTACAATTTGGCTCAATTCTTCTTTTGAGGATGTTTCTATATTTGCCAGTTTTTCCGCCGCTTGCTGCCAAAGAACATTTAATTCTCCAACATTGTTGCCTGTTGGCACGTTGTTCATAAGATGGTTTATTCTGTTTATAATCAAATCCCAGTCATAGTGGCTCTTGGCAAATTCAATGGATTTTTGCGGAGCCTCTTGCAGGAGTTTTTTGTTTGTGCATACTTTCAAGAGAATTTTAGAGAGAGCTTCGTAGTCGTTTATGTTAAAAATACTTCCGCAATTTTCGTTATCCGTAATATCAATTGCGGCATCTATATCGCTGGTTATTGTATAGCAACCGTGAAACAAGGCCTCTGCGATTACATTTGGCGCGCCGCCTTCCACAACGGAAGTGAGGGCAAAAATTTTAGCCTTGGCATATTCTCCGTAGAGTTTCCCTTTATCTGTTATATTGCCCAAAAATTTCACCCGTTTTTTCAATTGCGGAAATTTTTTAAAATATTTGTTTGTGAACTCGCTGAACTTGGCTTCCACTGGCCCGGCAAGGTGAACTTTCCAATTTGGGATAGTATTTGCTATTATCGCAAAGGCTAACAAGAGAATGTGATTTGCTTTTTGATCTGTGCCAATGCGGCCTACGGTTAAAATGGTATTTTCCTTTACGCATTTTTTAATCTGTTCATCGTTTGCGTTAAAAAAACCGTTGGGAATGTGTTCAACAATAAAAGGAGGCCATTTTTTGTTTAAATATTCTGCCATTTTATAGCAGGAAGTGGAAATAACGTCGCTCGAAACCAGCGTATTAAAGAACATGGGGGTTTCCCACTGAATGCTGTCCATCCAATATTTATTTGCGTCTAGGTAAAGGTAAACTTTTCCGTCTGGGCGTTTTTGTTTGTATGTTTGTATAATTGCACAAGTTGTGGGATATAACCCTCTCATTATAAGAACATCCATCTTTTGGTAATTTTGGTTCACATAATTCATAGAATTACTAGCAAAGGTTTCTAGATTGCCGTTTGAACTGGGGATAAAATCCATTTCAAGTCCGGGTAAAAGTTCCAAATATGGATAATCGCCGGTATTTTCCCCAACCATCACCGCTTTATGGCCAAAATTTTTGTGCATCATAAAAGGGATTAGCCCGCATTCCTTTAGAAGCTGGGTGTTATTCCAATGGTTGAGCTGCGAAGCCAAAGTATAAACAGAAGGCATCTTTGCTGAAAAATATAGTTATTTCGCGCCAGCCTTTTTCCTAGAAAATTCCACTTGTCATTTTTTTGTTTATTTAATTAAATTCCCAAAAATGAACGTTTTGGGATTGCTAAGTTACTGGCTATGGTACAAGATATACCCTGCACCACAGCCTCTAGGGGTGCCTCGGTGAACAGTGCTAACAAAGAATTTGCGCCATAGTGGCGCAAGCCTCGCCAAAGCTGTGTTCCCAAGTTTTAGCGGGGTAAACAAAGCGGGAAAGGAGAATGCAGGTATGATGAAGAAACTTGTTGGAAACGTGATGTCCGTGCTTTTGGAAGTGTTTATGTGGATCACTTTTATCGGCAGTGCGATTGGCGGTCTTGGTTTTGGCTATACGCAATTTGGCGTGATTGGCGCTGTGGGCGGTCTGGTGCTGGGTGCTATTGCGGGAATGCTTTTGAACTCCGGATGGTGGCTGATTTCGGCAGTTCAGGAAATCAGGAATTACTTGAAAGAAATAGCGGAAAAAGGGTAACAAGGAAAATCGAATATGATGAAAAAACTTGTTGGAAACGTGATGTCCGTGCTTTTGGAAGTGGTCATGTGGCTCATTTTTGTAGGCAGCGCGATAGGCGGTCTTGGTTTTGGCTATACGCAATTTGGCGTGATTGGCGCTGTGGGTGGTCTGGTGCTGGGCGCTATTGCAGGAATGCTTTTGAATACCGGATTTTGGCTGATTTCAGTAATTCAGGAAATCAGGAACTATTCAAAAAAATGGCGTGGCAAATATAAAACCGAATCTGATTCGCCACGTTCGTTAAGTTCGCCAACTCCAATTCAAATACCTGACTTTAGGAGTATGCTGGCTGGCAATGGCGATAAAATAGCCTTTTCTCTGGTTTCCTTGGTATTGCTGGTTGGGATTATTTGGGTAGCCAAGAATTTTCCAGACTCGAATGTTGAGGGAAATAAAGCTGCCCATAAAGAGGTGGGGGGCAGTTTCACCGATTCCCGCGACAATCAAACATACGGAACAATTAAAATCGGCACGCAAACCTGGATGGCGGAAAACTTAAATTACAAGGTGAGAGGCAGCAGATGTTATAATAACGACCCTGACAACTGCGAGGAATACGGACGGCTTTATGATTGGGAAACGGCTTTGAATGCTTGCCCCAAAGGTTGGCACTTGCCGAGCAATGACGAATGGGAAGTTCTATACCGTTTTGTTGACGGCACAAGTGGTACTGAAAAACCTTACAGCAGCAAAACGGCGGGAAAATATTTAAAAGCAAAAAGCGGTTGGAACTATTACGAAGGCAGTTCAGGCAACGGCACTGATGATTACGGTTTTACGGCTCTCCCAGGCGGCCTTGCCCATCCCGATGGCAAACTTTCCAGTGCTGCGGGAAACTACGGAAACTGGTGGAGTAGCTCGGAGTATGATGACGATAGTGCTTATAACCGGTTCAAGTCTTACAAACACAATAACGCTGGCTGGGAAACCGAAGCCAAAAGCAAACTGTTCAGCGTTCGTTGCTTGATGGGTTAAACGTCTGAACCACGATTGGCTAGGATGAAAGGATTTCGTTAGAAAGCATAATTCAAGGGGGGTGTTTAGTAAGAAGCGAAGCGAACCGTTTGCGAGGAGAAGCTAACACCAAGGTTTGCCCTTGCTAAATGCTCTAATCTGCTCCTTAGGAAGCTCAGTAATGCGAGCCACCTGTTCAAGTCCAAACCCATCTTTAAGCATATTATTGGCTACGTACAAAAGGCCTTCTTTCTTGGCATAAGCCTCTTGTGCTTGGCGATCATACTCACGCATTATTTTTTGTATTCTTATCCATCCCCTAATTTCCCTCTTCGTAAAGCTAGGAATCTTGGTTTTCGTTTTAGGCATAATAATCATTCCTCATTAGCTTTTGTTCAATGCTCTAATCTGTTCTCGCGAAAGACTTGTCATTCCAATTACTTCAGTAATGGAATATCCCTTTGCGAGCATATTACGGGCAACTTTTTTCAAGCCCTTAGTTTCACCTATAACTTCACCTCTAGCTTCACCTATAATCTCGCCCTCTTTCTTGGCATAAGCAATGCACGCTCTTTGGTCGTATTCGTTTCTCATAACAGCCTCATATTTATAAAGCTCACTCTCCGTAAAATTAGAAATTTCTGCGATGTTGAAAATGTCCCTAAGCTCCTTTTCCTTAAAACTCTTGGGAGCTCTTTTGAGCCTATGCCCATTCTTAAAAGCGAAAAGGATTTTATCCATAACACTCTTGCACTCGCTCTCGGTCTTGCTGAACCTCGGCAGAATGACGAATGTCATTTGAAGCATATCGTAGCTTACTTCGAGGTGTTTGTCGTTTCTTATGGACAAGTGCTGCACAACTTCTGTGCAATTTTTTCCAAAATCAAGGTCAAAATCCAAAAAGCTGATGGAATAGAGTTTGGGAATATTGAAATCATACTTTTTCCCTTTCTTCGCAAGGTTGCTTATAATCATGCAAAGATAATAGAAAGTGCGTCTTATGAAGTAGTCTTGCTTATCAACCTGAACCTCCACAATGAACCTAGAACCTGTGGCATCCTCGCAATGGACATCAAATACGGCGTTTCTGTTGAGCCTTGTTTTTCCAAGCTGCTCGCTGTTTATTATGCTTACCTTTTTAATGGGGCTTTTCAGTTTCTCGGCGAGGAATGTGTTGAGCAGGAACAAAAGGAGCTCCGTACTCTGCTCGTTGGCAAAGGCTTTTTTGAAAGTGAAGTCCAAAGTGAGTGGAGCAAACTTCGAGTGCTTAAAGCTGGCTTTGTCAGCCGTTATTTTAGGCATAATCATCCTCCGGCTATTCGCCAGCAAGGATGTATTTTCTACTTTTCCACTATGGAAACCCGTTATAACCATAAAGATATAGAAGAGAAGTGGCTAAAAAATTGGAATGAGCAAAAGAATTTCAAACCTGCCAGCGATGCAAGTAGGGGCAGCCCCACGTGGCTGCCCCTACTTGCAGAAAAGGAACATTTTTCCATAGTAATTCCGCCGCCAAATGTGACAGGCGCGTTGCACCTAGGCCATGCGCTCAACAACACCATTCAAGATATTTTAATTCGCTATAACAGGAAACTCGGCAAAAACACGCTTTGGATACCCGGCACAGACCACGCTGGCATTGCAACGCAGGCGGTTGTGGAAAAGCGGTTGCTAAAAGATGAAAGAAAAACCCGCCACGATTTGGGCAGGGAAGAGTTGGTAAAGAGAATTTGGGATTGGAAAAACGAATACGAAGCCCGCATAACAAGCCAGCTTAAATTGCTCGGTTCCAGCTGCGACTGGGATAGGCAGAGATTTACGCTAGACCCTATTTGCGCAAAAGCGGTTCGCTATGCATTCTTTAACCTTTTTAAAAAAGGCTTGATTTTCCGCGGCAAAAGGCTTGTGAACTGGGACACGCATTTGCGCACCGCCGTTGCAGACGATGAGATTTACCACGAAGCGGTACAAGGTCATTTTTGGACTTTTAAATATCCGCTCGCAGACGGCAGCGGCTATATTCCGGTTGCAACAACCAGACCCGAAACAATCTTAGGCGACACAGCGGTTGCGGTTCACCCAGAAGATGAGCGCTATAAAAAATTCATAGGCAAAACTTTGAAAGTGCCTTTTGTGAACAGGGAAATTCCGGTTATCGCGGATGCCATTTTGGTGGACAGGGAATTTGGAACAGGCTCGGTTAAGGTTACCCCCGCGCACGACCCAAACGATTACGCGACAGGGCTTAGGCACAAACTCCCGATGCTCAACATATTAAACGAAGACGGCTCGCTGAACGAAAATGCGGGCGAGTTCAAGGGCTTGAAAGGGGAGAAGGCGAGAGCCGCCGTGGTTGAGGGCTTGGAAAAACAAGAGCTTTTGCTCAAAGTGGAAGACCACGAAATGCAGGTTGGCAAAAGCGACCGCTCAAAGACTATAATTGAGCCGTATTTGAGCGACCAGTGGTTTGTGAAAATGGATAAGCTGGCGGAGAATGCGATGCGAGCCGTTGAAAACGGCGAGGTGAAATTCACGCCTGCGCGTTATGCAAAAAATTATCTGAACTGGCTTGGCGAAAAACGCGACTGGTGCATAAGCCGCCAACTCTGGTGGGGGCATCAAATTCCTATATGGCATGTTGATGAATTAAGAATTGAGAATGGAGAATTGAAAATAGAGAAGGCTTTGAATGAATGTTTTGCTGGTAGGGATGATATTCATTATTTTAAGGCGGAGAGCGGTGATTGGCTGGTTTGCTCGTTGGAAAAAGATTTGCAGGAAAATGAAATAGAAGGTTTAAAACTGACACGAGACCCCGATGTTTTGGACACTTGGTTCAGCTCCGCTCTTTGGCCTCACAGCACAATGGGCTGGCCCGGCAAAACGGAGGATTTGAAAAATTTTTACCCGACCTCGGTTTTGGTGACCGCTCGTGATATAATTTCGCTTTGGGTTGCCAGAATGGTTATCTTTAGCCAAGAGAACATGGGAGGAATTCCCTTTCACGATGTATATATAAACCCCACGATTTTAGACGGCCAGGGCAGAAGAATGAGCAAATCGCTTGGCAACGGCGTTGACCCTTTAGACATAATAGAAAAATACGGAGCCGATTCACTACGCTTTGTGATGTGCTCTATATGCACAGAAAACCAAGAAGCGAGGCTTCCGGTAAAAAAAGAAAAATTAGAAGACGGCAGAGAGATAAACATAAGCGAAAAATTTGAAATAGGCCGCAACTTCGGCAACAAACTCTGGAACGCCGCCAGATTTTTGCAACCACATATATCTTTAATTGAAAATGGAGAATTGATAATTGAGAATACAAAATTGGAGGACAAGTGGATACTCTCCCGCCTAAACACCGTTGTAAAAGAGACGCAGAACTCCATTGCAAACTACCGCTTTTCTGAATATGCCGCTACAATTTACCATTTTGTTTGGGACGATTTGTGCAGTCGTTATTTGGAAATAAAAAAAGGCGAGATTTCAAAAGAGTCCAGTTCTTTGCTCTCCCATTCGCTTTACACGGTTTTGGATTTGCTGCACCCCATTATGCCCTTTATCACAGAGGAATTAAACGCCATTCTTTTCCCAAATTCGCAAAGGGTTATTTTAAGAGAATTCCCAAAAGCAGACGAAGGTTTGATAAACGCAGAGATAGAAAAACAATTTGAGGATATATTTGCCGTTGTAGAAGCGATCCGTTCTGTGCGTGGCCGTTATTCCATAGCACCTTCTCAAAAAATCACCGCTGTCGCAAAAACCACGGTGGACTTGAAAGCCAGCAAATCAATGATTGAGGATTTAGGTTTATGCAGCTTTGAGCTTGGCGAAAAGCCCGCGTTCAGCGCAAGCGTGGTTATACCCGGCGGCGAAGTTTTTGTTCCTCTGGAAGGAATTTTAAACAAAGAAACGGAAATTGCCCGCCTCAAAAAAGAAATTGAAAAAGCGGAGAATTTTGCGGTTAGCATTGAGAAAAAACTTTCCAACGAGAATTTTGTGAAGAATGCACCTGCTGCTGTGATAGACGGAGAGCGGCAGAAGTTGGCTACGCAAAAGGATATTGTGGAGAAGTGCAGGGGGGCGTTGGGGGAGCTGGGGTAATGGAGTGGGTCTTCCCAAACAATTTTATAAATTGTTTTCGGTTTTCAATAATCTTGGGTTTGCTACTAACCGTAAAAACCGTAAGCAACAGTAAATTAAAAAAGAACAACACAGGATTGTGGTGCTGGTGGGTCAACGAATACCTCAAGGAATTTAATGGAAGGTGTATCGTATACTATTGGAATTTTTGATTCTTTTATTTCAATGTTTTCTTTAAAACCTTCTTTTCTCAATAATTTTTTTATAGCTATTTTAATACTTTCAAAATTATCTGATTGCGGCAAGATTATTTCAGATATTTCATATAAATTTTCCTTTATATATGGAACTAAATATCCTTTTCCTAAATCAATTCTAAATTCAGGCTCAATATTATGGTTTTTTGAATTATATATCACGCGACATTCCTCTTCTCGTTCCCAAACACCATCTTTTGCTTTTGCTAAATATACAAAGAGAATATCTAGCAATAATGAATATTGTTCATCGCTTATTTCTTCGTTTGGATGCTTTGACAGTATATCATCAATATTTTTTAAATAACCTAAGAAGATATCAATTGGCCATTTCTCTTTATCTCCATATTCTACTTTAAATATGCCTATTCTGTTGCATGAATTTTTTTCTATTATTTTTTGTGCATCAAAACCTATGCAAACAGAATCTTCTCCTTTGCCGTAGCCTCGCCATTGGCCAAGGTCATCTGATTTTGTTGAGAGACTTGTTATATATAAATCAATGGAAGACTGCTTTTCAGCCTCCTTTTTCAAGCGATTCAAGACTCTATTTTTCTCGAGAACGATATTCTTCTCCTTCTCTATCTCCTCTATAGCAGGAGAGAGTGCTTTATCGATAGCGTATTGTATTTCGCTTTTATCATTTAAATATTTTATGTGTGTTGCTAGTATTTTTTTGCTTTCTATTATTTTCTTCAACGTAGTTAAAGTTGTGTAGTGATACAACTTCATACTTTGTTTCATATCCTCATTACGTTTTTTTATAAAGTCGCCCATTTTTTGTTCCATATCTTGTTTCATATTCTCGTTACATTTTTTTATAAAGTCGTCCATTTCTTGTTTCAAAGTTTCTTGTTCTTTTGGTCCAGATATAGCCAGTTCTATATCATTACAAAACTCCTTGTAAGTTTTCAGATACTCATTAAGCATATTTTCAATATTATTGTTAGCGTTATTAATTGATTTCAATTCTTCTGATATATTCTGTGGATAATCTTTTTTTAGTTCCAAATCTTCTAAGGAATATTCTTTGAATTGCTTATTCCGTTCCTCGCAACGTTTTCTCAAATCGCCTAAAATGCTTAAGCTTGGAATGTCTAATCTTATTAAATTTTTCAAAGAGACTATTTTTTTATTTTCAAATTTTCCAATGATATTAAACAGTTTTATATTTATATACGTTGATAATTCTGTGTTGAAACGACCGCACATAAAAAAACTGATACCAAAATCCGGTAGCTTTTTTGTTATCTTGGTGAAATCTGATTCAAGCATGTAGTGTTTTAGAAACTCTTGGTTTGAGCTTCTAGTAGGTTTTTCTACCCAGCCATTATATGCATTTTTATTAGACTGCCAAACAAAAAACTGCAAGAATTTTTTGAATTTAACGTAATCTTCTCGCGAAACGGTTTCATCACTCATAATTGAACTCCTATGTGGTAACTCTTAAAAATACCTATTTCTTGTAAATGTAAATTATTTTTTACAAAAATGTACTATTTTTTACAAAAAAAGCGAGCTATTTGCCTATATTTCCAGCGTTTAACGCCTCGCCTTCGGCGTTTGTCGGCTGTTTCGCCAAGGTCGTACATATTGCGAACCTTGCCTTGGTGGGAGAGTGGAACCAAAGTGATGGGAGTTTCAATTTTAATACGGGTAATTCTGTTTCGCATTGTTTGGCTACATCTTCTTCTTTGTCTTCCCACACCAAGCCATAGCGTTCCCGTTCTAATTTCTCCAACCTAGAGATTAACTGTTCTCTCGAAAAACTTGCGTATTTGGATGATGGCTTAGCCACTTAACTTTTCCTATTTTTTGCGTAACTCTATATATGCCAAAGACTTAAGCCAAGTCCGAATAAGATTCTCAGACAAGCTACCTGTGCCAGCAAACAAGTTTATGAAATTCAACATAAGCGTTCTACAACTTGGGCAATATAGAAAAAACCTCAAGCTAACTACCTGCTACGGCAAATGCTTGTGGCAGAGCCTTTTTTTGAATGTGTAATCTTGCTATGACAGGTTACTGCCTGCTTCAAGGAACAAACCGATTAATCTGAATCTTTGGCAAAAATTGATAATGTTTCTCATTTCCAGTAAGTAGAATTTCGTTGTGAACCAAAGAAGTTGAAGCTATTAAAGCATCTTGCAGCTCCATTGAATTGCTTAAAAAATATTTCTCAACAAAATCCATTGCCATTTCAGATATTTCACTCGTAATCTGAACAATTTCCACTTCCCATAATTTTAAATATTTTTTCAATAAAACTAATTCTTTCTTGTTTCGCATTCCTTGAACCAATTCCATATAACAAACCACGGAAATATTAAAAGGAACAGCCTTTGCAACTATTCTTTTTGCATTTTCATTGCCACGCATATACCATATTAGAACATCGGAATCGATTAGCACAATTTTCTCGTTTTTCTTATTTTCCTCACGTATTGGCTAGCATTGCCAATATCATCTCTATCTTTCCACATCCCGAATAATTCATTATCTGAGTCTATTTCATTATTTGCCGATTTAACATTAAGAGGAACTATTTTCGCACATATCTTGCCTTTATAGCTTATAGCCATTTCTTGCCCTTTATTTATTTTACCAAAAATCCTGTTGGGCTGAGTTTTCAACTGTTGCATTGTAATTACCATAAAAATGCTCCTTTTTTCCTATATTATAATATAAAAAATTATTTTGCCATCTTAGTTTCAGTACTTTTCCCATAAATTTAATGTACACTTCAAATCTCCGGCTGCTTTCCCGTCAACCTAACAAAAATATCCACATATTTATCCACAGTGTTTTTTACAACATCGCTTGGAATTTCCGGCCCGGGGTAGTCTTTGTTCCAGTCCAAGGTCTCCAGCCAGTCGCGGATATACTGCTTGTCAAAGCTCTCTTGGTTTTCGCCTTCTTTGTATTTTTCGGCAGGCCAATACCTCGAAGAGTCCGGTGTTAAAATTTCGTCTATCAAAACGGTTTTGCCGTCTATTTCGCCGAACTCAAATTTTGTGTCTGCCAAGATTATGCCTTTGCCTGCGGCATACTCCCTCGCTTTGCTGTAAACTTCCAGAGTCAAGTCCCTAAGCACCGCCGCTATTTTTTCCCCGACTATAGGGATTGTCTGCTCGTAGGATATATTCTCGTCGTGGCCGGATTCCGCTTTGGTGCTTGGGGTGTAGATAGCAGGCTCTATTTTTGCGCAGAGCTTTAAGCCTGTGGGCAAGGCATGGTTGCAAATCTTTCCGGTTTTTTGATAATCTTTCCAGCCAGAGCCTACTATGTAGCCTCTAGCTATGCACTCAACATCGTGCCGCTTTGCCTTTTTCACAAGCATTGAACGCCCGCGCAGATAATCGGCTTGGGGTTTTAGCACGGCAGGGTAGTCTTTGACATCTGCGGTTACTAAGTGATTTGGCATCCCAAGCTGCTTAAACCAAAAAAGGGAGAGTTGATTTAAAATTTTTCCCTTGCCAGGTATTGGAGTTGGAAGCACCACGTCAAAGGCAGAGAGCCTGTCGCTTGCCACCATCAGAAAATGCTCGCCAAGGTCGTACATATCGCGAACCTTGCCTTGGTGGAAGAGCGGAACCGAAGTGATGGGGGTTTCAAATTTTAAAGCCATGTGCGGAAATTTAGAAAACCGCTCTTACCAGAATAGATATCCCGCCTAAATTCCATGAATCTAAAGCGCTTTTTTCATCACTGGATTTAACATCTATATTCAAGTAACCCATCTCGCCCCAAATTTCAACCCTTTCCCATTTTGAAAAGCAATAGGCTAAAGAGATTCCATATCCATTGCCAAAAGGCTCAAAATCCGCCTTTGCATCGTCCCAAGAGGAATAAATCTCCGTGTGGGGAAGCATCCAGTAATAGCGCAAAATCACGCTGAAATAATCTACATCTTTTATTAAAATTAAATTTGGAGGGATTCCCACGCGATATTCAACAAAAAGAGGAAAAGCCTGCAAGGTGTAGCTTAAATTTTTAAACTCGGCTTGCTTGTCTTTTATAATAACCGATTCTTTGTCATATAAAAAGCCTGCACCCAAACCTATGGCGTGCATGTTGTTAAACTGCCACATTATGCCAGCCATTATGGGGAACGCCAAATTCACGGTCTGAAAATCCTGTTTTTGCGGCATAACATGGCCAGCAGAGTCTTTTTTATAATCGGCGACGTATTTATTGAATTGCAAGTTCAGCAGGTCTTGAAATTTTGAACGTTCTTTGAAATTTATGAGCTGTACGCCAGTAGAGGCAAAAAGGCGCAATCCTCGCTTTATTATCACGGTATCCGCACCGGTTGTGTCATTTGTGGCAAGGGTAGTATCTTGGGGTAAGGAATCTTTGGGCAGAGAATCCTGTGGCAGTTGCACGGGAGTGGGGCCTTGCGGCAAAGAATCCAGAGATACAGAGGTGGAATCCTGCGAAAAAACTGCCTCAGAGAAAAAAACTATACAAAAAGCCACCGCTTTTATGAATTTCATTTCATGAAATATAGAAATACGTAAAATCACCATTCAGGGGGGAAATTTTACTATATTCCACGAAAATGAACAAATTAGGGGGGGAGTCCATGATTTATGGATATATTCGCGTATGCGCAGATGAGCAAAACGCAGAAAGCCAGAAATTCGAGATACAGAATTTCGCCAAGCGAAACGATTTAACAGTGGACGAGTGGATAGAGGACGCTAAACTTGTCAGCAAGGCAGGGAAAGGCGACTTGATCCTCGTTAGCGAAATATCGCAGCTTGGGTGCAACCTATTGCAGGTTATGGGAACACTTGACCACCTGCTGAACATAGGAGCGCGTATCTGGACAGCTAAAGACGGCTACAAGCTGGGGGAGGATATTCCAAGCAGAACGCTTGCATTTGCGTTTGGGCTTTTTGCCGAGTTGGAGCGCAAGATGATTTCCCAGCGCACCAAAGAAGCTCTTGCGCGGGTAAGAGCCAATGGCAAAGCTCTTGGCCGCCCGGTGGGGAGGAGGAATACCAAATCCAAGTTGGATGGCATGGCAGGCGAGGTGCGGCGCCTGCTTGCTCGCGGGTACAGTCAGTCGGAGGTGGCGCGCAAACTCAAAGTGCATAGAAACACTTTGGCGGCGTTTATAAAAAAGAGAGCTAAACGCCGGGCTTAACAGATCTTTAACATTCCCCCTATAGATCATTTAAGGAGTATGCACGGAAAGCATATATTTCGGCACGAAATGCAAGCGGTTGTGAGCAAAGTTGACAAAATTTAAATATTTTATTATATTTGCAATCGTCATTTAAATGAGGGGTTTATTCATGAAAAAAATTTTGATTGTAGTTTTGGCAACAGCTTCTTTATTGTTTGCTGAGTCTTATCAAGTTAATACTCTCAGCGCAAAACAGATGGGCATGGCCCATGCCGGTGCAGGTATGAAGTTAGGTTCGGAGAGTATGCATTTTAACCCTGGCGGTCTTGGCTTTTTGGATAAAAAACTGGATATTTCCGCAGGCGTAACATTCATAATCCCCGAAGTGGAAATTTGGGTTGATGGCGTAAGAACTGCCAACACCGAGCTTGGTACCCCGCTTTATGTTTACGCGGCTTCCAACATAACGGATTGGTTCTCCGCAGGCCTTAGCTTTACAACCCCCTACGGAAACACCGTTGACTACGGCAAAGACTGGGCAGGCGCTGATCTTTTGCAGAGCATATCTTTGGCAGTTTACGCTTTGCAACCCACAGTTGCTTTTAAATTCATAGATCAAGTGAGTTTTGGTGGCGGCCCCACAATTAATTTTGGAAGTTTTTCTCTGAGCAAAAAGTTGCTGCCAGCGGGCAGGTTAAATGGATATAATACCCTTATTGAAAGCCTTGCTCAAACTCCATTCGCACCGCTTACGAATGACATAGCCGCCATAGTGAATAAATACGCAAATTCACCCGCAGTATCTACGGAATTTTCCGGCGATGCGGACATAGGCGTAGGTTTTCATGTTGGTGCTTTATATGATATAATCAAAGATAAATTCGCTTTAGGTGTTTCTTATCGTTCAAAAGTTGATATGAAAATCGCAAAAGGCAAGGCAAAGATAACGGACGCAGAAGATATACCCGCTTTAAACGCAAGTATAGATAGGCTTAACGAAATTGCGCAAGCTGCAACAGGGCAAGCCGTGGCACCCCGTGTTACGCTCCCAGATTTTGAGGATGGCACTTTTAAAGCAGAACTTCCATTGCCAGCGAATTTGAATACAGGTGTTTCTTTCCGCCCAATGGATAATTTACTCTTGGCATTTGATTGGCAGTGGGTATTCTGGAGCGCTTATAAAAAACTTTCCTTAGATTTCACGGATAATGTTGTTTTGGGGGTTAATCCAAGTACAGGTGCATCTATTCACAGCTCGGTATCTGAGAAAAAATACCACGATACCTTTGCTTACCGCCTCGGTGCGCAATACACCCTCATAGACCGTCTTGATGTACGTCTGGGCGCGTATTATGACGAGTCCCCCGTTGATGATGATTACTTGACACCGGAATCCCCAAGCACCGACAAGCTCGGTTGCACAATAGGTCTTTCATACCGTCCAATATCTGGCTTATCCATAGATGCCTCTTTGCTCCGCGCCATTGCTTTTTGGGGCAGGGATGCAACGTCTGGCAGCAATAAGGAGAAATCTGATGGGCTAAATGCACGCTATGAAGTTACGGCTTGGGTGCCATCGATTGGCTTGAATTATAGTTTTTGACGAGACTTAGGATGCAGCTTAAACACAAATTACCTCTTATATTATTCGTGGCTTATGTGGGGTTGACAGGAGTACTGGTCGCTGGAGCTTTGTTGAATTCCACAAAAACGCGGAAAATAGCCCAGTACGAAACGGCAAAATCCATAGCCAAAAACTATTCTAATGTGGTTAGCGCTTATTTTTCAGAACGCATTGCCAGCCTTAAAAGTTTGGAGAGCGGCATAGTTGTAATGGCGAATTTAGATGATGAGGCTAAGGCAAAGAATATTGCGGCATTATTGGAAAAATTATCAGGGTTGCCTTCCATCTCCGATGCTTATGTTGTTTTTGAAAGAGGTGCTTATTTCAGCGAAGAAGCAACCGACCCTGGTTTCTATTACAATATAGAGGTTTTCCATCCTTTAAAAGGAGGTTCCAAAGTTTTTTTTGAAGAATCTTCCAAAGTAAACGATGATGATGATTGGTACCTAATTCCCAAAAAAACAAAGAAAAATCACCTTGCCGAACCTTATAAATGGGCTTACCCAGGTGAAACAGAGGAACGCGGGATTATAAGTTTAAGCCACCCGCTTTTTATCAATGGCAATTTTATAGGTGTTTTGGGATTGGATATGGAGCTTGATGTTTTGCGAAAAGAGTTTTTTGGCGATACGCAAAACAGTATGGCTGGTTCTTATATTGTTCTGGTCTCCAATGAAGGCATAGTGGTTGCCCACCCAAAAAACGAAATGATTTTTGCCTCGATAGATACCGACGTTCCAGAAAATGACAGGGAAGAATTGAAAGACGCCATAAAAAGAGGCAAATATCACTTGGTGATAAGACCAGAGGAAAACGGAGACAATACCATTTTCTCTTATGTTTCTATGCAACCAGAAGGGCTTGAAATCCCTTGGTCTGTAGGCTATGCGGTGCCGCATTCCGTGTTGCGCGGCGATGAACTTGCCATAAGGTATAAAACCTTAGCCGGGCTTGTTATAATGGATATCCTTTGGGGAATTTTCCTTATGTGGCTTATGTCAAATGTTTTTGGCAACCTAACCCGTACTGTTGCAGCCATTAGCAAAATGACAGAAGGCGATGGTGATTTGACAATTCGGCTTGCGGCCAGGGGTAAAGACGAAATTGGACGAATGTCAGCGGGGTTGAACATTTTTATAGAAAAATTGCATTCCGCAATAAAAACAACGCAGCAAGAGACAAAAAATCTGCTGAACAAGTCCGAGAAGCTGCACGATCTTTCTCAGCAAATATCTAACTCAGCTAAAGCAATGCTCTCTCAGTCTGAGAATGTTTCTAGAGTAACCGAAATCACAAGCGGGAATGCCAAGGCAATAGCCAACGATGCCAACAAAACAAGCTCAAAAGCAAATGAACTCGCCGCTTCCGCTGTGCAAATGAGCGTGAATATGAATTCCGTGGCTGGGGCGGTGGAACAACTCAGCACAAGTTTTGGAAAAACAACGAGCAACACGGACGAATCCAGGCATATTGCCGCAGAAGCCACGGAAAAAGTTGCAGCGGCTACCGGAGTTATGAAAAAACTCGGCATTGCCGCCAAAGAAATAGGGCATGTGACGGATGTTATAAAAAAGATAGCCGATAAAACCAACCTTTTGGCTTTAAACGCTACCATAGAAGCAGCGAGCGCAGGCAAAGCGGGCAAAGGTTTTACGGTGGTTGCCAACGAAATTAAAGACTTGGCAAATCAAAGCTCAGGCAGCGCAGACGATATAGCGCTCCGCATAGAGAGAATACAGGCAGACACGAACAGCGCTGTTGAGGTTATAAGCGATGTTTCTGATATAATAAACAAAATAAACACTTCTATAGATTCCATAGCCAGCAACGTTGAACAGCAAACTTTTGCGAGCAACGAAATAGCAAATAATGCAGGGCAGGCAAGCACAGGCACAAAGCGCACAGTTAATGCAATAGGCGAAGTAGCGCATACGGCAGAGATTTCCGCACAAAGCGCAAACAATGTAGCTGAAGAAGCACAGAATATTTTCGATAGCATTGGCATTATACACGAAGACGCAAAAGAATCGGAAATGGACTCGGAAGAGTTGGAAAAAACGTCGGCGCTTCTTAAAAGCACGGCAGAAGAATTATATTCCACCGTCAGCAAATTCAAAACTTAGGAGAGGGATTTGAAATGCAGCTTAAATACAAGATACCATTGATTTTGTTCGCTGTTTTCTTGTTGCTGATAGGCACTTTTGTCGCTTATGTTTTGGTAAATTCTTCCAAAGTTCGCAAAGAAGCCCAACTTGAGGCTACAAAGGCCATTGCGCAGGATTATTCCAATATCGTAAATATCTTTATGTCAGAGAGGATTGCCGAGCTTAAAGGCTTGGAAAGCAACTTATCCGCTCTGAGCGGTTTGAGCGGTAAAACCAAAGAGGAAACCGCAAAAAAGCTATTGAAAGGGCTTATGAAGCATCCGGTTGTTGCCAATGTTTATATAAATGAGGCAAAGCGAACCGTTAAGCCATATTTAACCGAGCCTTATGAATTAAAATACCCCAGCGAAACAAATGAACGTCGGGTTATCAGTTTGCATGTAGGTGCGGCGGTAATGGATTTAGATATAGATGTATTGCAAAAGGAACTCTTTGGGAATATGCAGAATAGGGAAATAGGAGCTTATGTAATTTTTCTCTCGAGCAAAGGCATAAGGGTTGCCCATCCAAACTCGGATTTGCTGTTGGTTCCTATAGGCAATGATTTGCCTGCAACGGAGCAAAACGCTTTGCGTGATGCCGTTAGCAAGGGTGGGGAATATGTTTTAACTAAAAAAAGCCTGCATACAGGAGAGGTTTCCGTTCATTCATACGTCCCTATGCAACTCAAAGAGTTTGAGAAGCCGTGGTCTGTAGCTTATGTAGTATCTCTTTCCGCGTTGCGTGCAGATGAACTCAAAATGAGATACACGGTGATGGCTGTTTTTGGCATAGCCATTGTTTTTTGGTTTTTATTCCTGCTCTGGTTAATGTCAAAAGTTTTCAGGCGTTTAATCCTCTCCATTAAACTGATGAGCGAAATGGCAAAGGGCGAAGGCGATTTAACCATACGCCTTATAGAGGATGGCAACGACGAAATTGGGCAAATGTCAAAGGGGATGAACCATCTTGTAGAAAAACTGCACACCACGGTAATAGCAATTCAACAACAGGCGCAGCTTTTGTTGTCGTCATCTTCTGCTTTGGGCGAGTTTTCCGATAAATTATCCCAATCCTCTGAAAATACGCTTGAGCAATCTGCCAAAGCCTCGGAGTCAACTAAAATAACAAGCGAGAACGCTAATGACATAGCGAGCAAGGCGAACAAAACGAGCGAAAACACAAACGAACTGGCTAGCACAGCGGAACAGATGGGCATGAATATGAATTCCGTGGCTGGAGCGGTGGAACAATTGAGCACGAGTTTTGTGCAGATAACAAGCAGCGCAAAAGAATCGCGGAAAGTTGCCAGAGAAGCAACTCAAAAATCAAATAATGCTACCGAAGTGATGAGCAAATTGGGAGTAGCCGCAAATGAAATAGGGCACGTGACAGAGGTTATAAAAAAAATAGCGGACAAGACAAATTTGCTGGCTTTGAATGCTACCATTGAGGCGGCGGGTGCTGGCAAAGCTGGCAAGGGCTTTGCGGTGGTTGCTGGTGAAATAAAGGAGCTTGCAAACCAGAGCGCAAAAAGCGCAGGCGATATTGCGCTGCGCATAGAGAGTATTCAGAGCGAAACAGAAAATGCCGTTGGGATTATAAACGATGTTTCGTCTGTTATAGACAGAATAAATGCTTCCATAGATATTATAGCGAGCAATGTTGGGGAACAGACCAAGGCGAGCAATGAAATAGCTAAAAATGCTGAACAGGCAAATATCAGCGCAAAGCAAGCGGTGCGCTCAATAAGCGAAATAGCGCAAATGGCGAGGATTTCTGCCAGGAATGCAAACGATGTGGCTAATGGCACAAAAAGCATTATGGAGAGCATGGAGCTGATGTATAATGATACGCAAAAGTCAAACGCAAGCGCCGCAGAGCTGAAAGAAACCACAAATGCCCTTAAAATCGTGGCAGAACGCCTAGATTCCGTTGTCAGCAAGTTCAAAACCTAACTCTCAGAGAAAGGTGACACCCGGATTCGAACCGGGGAATCACGGTTTTGCAGACCGTTCCCTTACCACTTGGGTATGTCACCGAAGGTCTATAAATATAGAAAATTTTTTTACTAGTTTACTCCTTACATCTCTAGGAGGGATGGCCGAGTGGTTTAAGGCGCACGCTTGGAAAGCGTGTTTACTCACGTAACGAGGGTTCGAATCCCTCTCCCTCTTCTTGTGCAGATAGACAGCAACTTTTTCTTGGAAAGTCTGGACCTTGGCGAAACAGTTCTAGATAGAAACGAAAGTCTGCATATCGCTAAATCTTTTAGGGCGCGTGTTGGAGATTCTTTGGACTTGTGCGATGGAAAGGGTCGTTTTGCTAGGGCAGAGCTTGTGGAGGTGGGTTCGGATAAGTGCAGGGTTTTGATAAAAAGCATAAGCAAGCAAATGCCTCCACCGCAGGTTCATCTGGCAATTAGCTGCCTAAGCGATAACGGCGAAGAAGATATAACATTCCACGCTGCGCAGCTGCCACTAGCAGCTATTCATCTTTTAAGAACGGAGAGGAGCCTAGAGCCTAGAGCCTCCGACTTGAGCAAACTCTGCCGCCGCATGGAAGCGAAAAGCCTTGCGGCGCTTAAACAGAGCCGCAAGGCTTGGCTAACGGAGATAAAAGCCCCGGTTTATATAAGCGAATTTCTGAAAAGCTTCAAAGGAAATCTGATAGTGTGCGATAAAAACGGCGAACTTGCGGTTAATCATTCGCTCTCTGATAATTTATCGTTAGCCATACTAACAGGTCCCGAAGGCGGATTCTCGGCTGCCGAGCTTGAGATGATGAGAAATAGAAACGCTTATTTTATGTCGCTTGGGGATTCCAGATTAAAGGCTGCAAGCGCACCTATCTTTGCGCTCGCCAAAGTTATTTTTTCCTGCTCTGCCAAAACCGCATGACAAATCCGAATAGCAAACCTATTCCGCCAATCCAAACGAGAAATTCAGCATTATCCACCACTTCTGGCGAGTCTTTGTAAAAGCGGCTTGCGAGCAGGCAACTGCCTGTGAACATTATGCAAAACATATTCCATTTTTGCCAAAAGGTGGAATTGTCCGGCATTTTAGGGAATAAACGCATGCAAATCTCCTATAAAAGTCAGAGCCACAAGCCCTAGCATAACCAAAAAACTAACCGCTATATTCGCCAAGAAAAAATCCCTATTAACAGAATCCAAATCGCTTGACTTTCTGAATAGATGAATGTACAAAAGCGCAACGGTTATGATCGCAATGGCTACCCACCACGGCAAACCCAGGTTCCACCAAAAGCCTATGAACACAGAAATTCCGAGCATGGCTATGTGGCACAGCAAGGCTATATACATGGATTTTTGCACCCCGAATTTTGCAGGTATGGAATACAACCCCGATTCTTTATCCGCTTCAATGTCTTGGCTTGCATAAATTATGTCAAAACCTGCCATCCAAAGCGCGAGCATAACGCCGAGCGCGGCGGGGAACACAGCGGGATAGCCGCTAACCGCAACCCACGCTCCGAGCGGGCTTAATCCAATGGCAAAGCCGAGCATAAAATGCGATAGGCAAGAAAAGCGTTTCCAAAGCGAATAGGAGAGCAAAAACAGGAATAAGGGCAAGCTGCAATAAAAAGCGAAAGGGTTCAGAAGCCAAGCGAAAAAAACAAACGCCGCTCCATTTGCAGTTATAAAGAGAACCGTATTTTTCTTTGAAATTTTCCCCGCTGGAATATGCCTTGAAGCAGTGCGCGGATTTAGGGCATCGTATTTTGCATCCGCAAGCCTGTTGAAAGCCATCGCTCCATTTCTCGCTGTGAACATGCAAGCCAAAATCAGCAAAAGAACTTTAACATCTGGCAAGCCATCTGCCGCAACGAACATAGAAGCGAGAGCAAACGGGAGCGCAAAGAGCGTGTGGCTCAATCGCACCAGCTTTCCATATTCCGCTATTTGAGAAAACATAAGTAGTAGGGTAATGTAGAAATTTTCTACATTGCTGAAAGCAAAAAAGTTATGGTAGAGAATTTTATATTGAAGCGGGCGCAGGTGCTGCACGAAGACCTTAGGAATTATGCGCAGCTTGGGGAAACCGAAAAGCCATTGGTTGTTTCCGCGATTATGCTCGCGTTGAATGAAAATGAAAAAAAAACGGAGATGTTCATAAATAGCTTGACAGGCGATGCTGTATGTACAGACGGGCAAAAAATATTTAACGCTGTGTTTGCACGTATGGAAAAGGTGAAGGTTTCTGGCCAGGTGAAAAAAGAAAAGATTCTGAACCAATTTAACATAATCAAAGACCGCACGGCTTTGAACGAAAAGCACCCACGCCTTGGGCAAACCCCTCTGCGCTATTACACGGAGTATCTTCAAAAATATGTTATGGACTCTGCAAAGGGTTCTTCGCCGGAAGATGTTCTGGGCAGGTTTTATGGCGAGTTTATGAGTTATAGCGGCGGAGACGGGCAATCTCTGGGAGTTGTTTTAACCCCCAAGCATATAACGGAGCTGTTCTGCGATTTAGTGGATATAAAACCAGATGATATATTATTTGACCCTTGCTGCGGCACAGGCGGTTTTTTGATTGCAGGAATGTATAGAATGTTAGAACTAGCAAAGGATAAAGCCCAAAAAAACAGCATAAGAAAAAACCAAATCTATGGGATTGAACTCCGCGAGGATATGTTTTCCATAGCAACAACTAATATGATTTTGCGAGGCGATGGCAAAAGCAACATTGAGCAAAATGATTTTCTCAAAACATCAACGGCTGAATTGAGGCAAAAAGGGTTTACGGTTAGCTTTATGAACCCGCCTTATTCGCAGGCAAAAACCAGAGCTACTCAGCACTTAGCCGAAATCAGTTTTATAGAGCATCTGCTGGATTGCATGAGTGCAAACTCCCGCGTTGTGGTTATAGTTCCGCAGTCAACCATGGTAGGCAAAACCAAAGAAACTAGAGCGGTGAAAAAATCCATATTGGAAAAACATACCTTAAAAGGCGTGATAACATTGAACAAGCAGACATTTTATCGAGTGGGCACAAGCCCGTGCATAGCGGTATTTACCGCAGGCGTTCCGCACAAAAAGGAAAAACTTGTAAAATTCATAAACTACGAAGATGATGGCTATATTGTGAATAAAAATATAGGGCTTGTGAGGACGGAGCGCGCCCAGGCGCAACATCAAAAACTCATGGATGTTTGGCAGAGTGACCGCGATGCTGAAATTAAATTCATGGTAAAGGCACGTATAAAAGCCGATGACGAATGGCTGCACTCTTTCTATTGCTTTAATGACGAAATTCCAACCGATGCTGATTTTGAAAAAACAATGGCGGATTATCTAACTTTTGAGTTCAATATGATTTCTCACAACCGAGGATATTTATTCGGCGTGGAGGAGAAAAATGAGTAATTGGGAAGCGTTCCCGATGGAACAGATTTTTACGGAATTTGAAAAAGGCAAATGTTCCAACGCGGTGGCTCTAACGCCATCGGACAATGGCGGGTTGCCGTACATTGGGGCAAAGTTTACAGACGGCGGGGTGATGAAATTCACAAAAAAAGAACCGCGATTGGCAATGGACGGGAACGGAATTATTTTTGTTAATAGCGGAGATGGCTCTGGCGGTTTGGCGTTTTATAAAAGAGAAAAATTCATAGGCTCAACCGGAGTTTCAATAGGCAGAAATCCAAAACTCAATAAATATCATTTTATGTTCATAGCAACTTCAATTTGCAAAAACGAGAGTAAATATGGTTTTGGCTACGCCCGCACGGAAAAGAGATTGAAGCGCGATAGAATTCTGCTGCCCGCAAAATCCGGCCAACCGGATTGGAAGTATATGGAAAACTATATGCGTAAAGTTGAGCAGAAATTGCTCACGAGATATAAGAAATATCTGAGAATTATTTAATTTCTACTTTTCCCCTAATGCCATCTAAAAAAAACGATATTCAATATGTCTGCAAAGAGTGCGGAGAAAAATTCTCCAAATGGGCGGGCAAATGCCCCGAATGTGGGGCTTGGAGTTCGTTTTTTGAGCAGGAAGTCAAGGACAGCAAAAGCAGCAGAGGCATAAGCACCGCTTCGCCAACGCCCATGCCCATATCACAAGTGCCAACCCAGCAAGCAAAACGGCTATCCACTTCAAACCCGGAATTTGACAGAACGCTCGGCGGCGGTATGGCACCAGGTTCGCTGGTTTTGCTCGGCGGCGACCCCGGCATTGGAAAATCCACCTTGGTTTTGCAAACCCTCTCAACCATAGCGGCGGCCGGTTGCAAAACGCTTTATGTTAGCGGCGAAGAGAGCGCGGCACAGGTTAAGCTGAGGGCAGAGCGGCTAGGTGCAGCGGGCAGCGATATGCTGTTGCTGTGCGAAACTTCTCTTAGCAAAATTTTGGAATATGCGGAGCAGATAAAACCGCAAGTGATGGTAATAGATTCCGTCCAAACCATTTACAGCGAAGAATTGCCCGGCACGCCCGGCAGCGTTTCGCAACTCCGCGAATGCGCGTTGAAGCTGATGGTTTATGCAAAAAACAGCGGCACAGTCACCATGTTGATAGGGCACGTCACAAAAGATGGGCAAATAGCGGGGCCTAGAATTTTGGAGCATATAGTTGACACAGTTGCATATTTTGAGGGCGATAAAAAAGGGCAGTATAGAATTTTGAGAACTGTGAAAAACCGCTTTGGCGCAACGGATGAAATAGGTGTTTTTGAGATGACCTCATTCGGGCTTATACCCGTGCAGAACCCATCGCGGGTATTTTTGCAAGAGGGCGAACTTTTGCCAGGGAGCGCGGTGAGTTGCACTATAGAAGGCAGCCGCGCCATGCTCTTTGAAATACAGGCTTTGGTTGGCAAAAGCAGTTATGCGATGCCGCAAAGGGTTTCCGCAGGGGTGGAACAAAAAAAATTGACAATTATATTAGCACTCTTGGAACGCTTTGCAAAAATTCAAACGGGCAACTCCGATGTTTTTGTCTCTGTTGCTGGCGGCCTTAAACTGGATGACCCCGGCATAGATTTATCCCTTGCACTCGCTATTGTGAGCAACGCCATGAACATAAGTTTGCCGCCTCGCAGCATTGTAATAGGCGAGCTAGGGTTGTCTGGGGAAATTCGCTCGGTAAGCTCGTTAGATTTAAGGATAAAAGAAGCGCAGCGGCTAGGCTTTGAGAGAACGGTAGTGCCGGACAGCGGGAAAATTTCCGCTGTGAAAGGAATTGAGATAATAAAATTTTCAAGGCTTGAACAAGCTGTTGAATGGTTGCTCCGATGAAAATTTTGCAACTGAGATTTAAGAATATAAATTCTCTTGCAGGTAATCAGGAGTTGGATTTCACCAAACCGGAATTTACCGAAAATGGAATTTTTGCCATTACAGGCAAAACAGGTTCTGGCAAGAGTTCCATTTTAGATGCCATCTCCCTCGCTTTGTACGGCAAAACTCCGCGAGTTGATGTGACGGGTAGCAGCAATGACGTTATGACGCATGGGGAGAGGGATTGTTTTTCTGAGATAGTTTTTGAGAGCAATGGCAAAAAATGGAAAGCGGCTTGGAAACAGGAACTCAGCAAAAACGGAAACTTAAAACAGATAGAACGCAGCATCGCAGACGAAAACGATAAAATCATAGCCGACAAGGTTAGCGAGGCGAGCAAAAAAATAGTTGAAATTCTTGGATTTGATTTTGAGCAATTCACAAAGGTCATTCTTTTGGCACAGGGCAGTTTCACCGCGTTTTTGCAAGCGGACAAATCGGAAAAAGGCGAACTCTTGGAGCAGATTACAGGGACAAAAATTTATGGGGAAATATCAAAAAAGGTTTTTGAAAAGAATAAACTCGAAAATCAGAAATTGGAAAAAATAGGTTTAGAATTAGACGCTATAAAAATACTCAACGAAGAAGAAATACAGAAATTGCAAAATGAAATAGCCGATTTTGAAAATCAGAAAAATTCTATAAACAGAGAATTGCAAGCTATAGAGAAAATGGAAGATATAAAAAACTTGGAAGAAAAAATTAAAAACTTGCAAAAGGAATTGGCTGATAATGAAAATATTTTTAACAAGGCAAAACAGGAATTGCAAATTAAATTGGATTTGCAAACCGCAAAAAATCAAGAGCTGAAAGCTCAAAAAACAGAGGTCTCTAAGATATTGAACAAAAAGGAAATTTCCCATTACCACAACGAAAAGGAAAAAATTATGGCTTTTGGCAAAGAGATAAAAACTCTGATTGATAGCATCAAAGAGATTATTTCAAGCAAAATAAAAATGGAAAAAAACGAGAAAATAATTGAGGAAAATTCCGCGAAGGCAAAGGAATTAGCGGCAAAGCTCAAGAGCGAAAATAAATCCCTTGAAGATATTGAAAAACATATAAATCTATTGCAAGAAAATATAAAACTTGCGGAGAAAATTCGCAGTTTGGAGGAACACCGCAAAGCGTTGAGAGATGGCGAGGAATGCCCGTTGTGCGGCGCAAAGGAGCATCCCTTTGCCAAGGGGAATACCCCGCACTTGGGTGAGAAAGAGAGCGAATTAAAGGATAAAAAACGGCAGTTTAAAAATTTGGGCGACCAAATTCTGAATGGAGAAAAAACTTTGGAAAAATTGAAAAGCGATATTAGCAACGCTCAGAAAAACAACAAAGAAACGGAAAAGGAAATTGGCGAAGGCAGAAAAAAAATACAGCAGATTTTAGCGGAGCTGGGGCAAATTGACTGCAAAATTTCTGAAGATGAAAATTGCATAAATGAATTGAAACTTATACGCGATCAAAAACTGGGCGAATACAAGAAAAATGAGGAGATAATAAAGAGTGCGGAGAATGTGGAAAAGAGCATCAGGATTTTAGCAGACGGAGAAATCCCCAAAATAGGTTTGGAAATAGATGCAAAGAAAAATGATATAAATTCTCTGCAAACCAAAATTGCAACGCTTAAAACCTCCATTCAAGAAAAACAGGAGCAGATTAACCTTCAAAGGGCAAATGTGGAAAAACTTGAAAAGGAAAAGATGTTTGCGGAAAAATCCCCAGAGGAATTGCAAACCGAATACAAAGCAAAAAAGCAAAAAGCCGAGGAATTATTGCGAGCGAGCGGCGCGAATAAGCAATTATTGGAGAACAATAATTTGAATTTGGAAAAGAGCAAGCAAAAACTCGCCGAAAAAGAGCAACAGCAAATAGCAAGCGATAAATGGAAACGCTTGGATAATTTAATAGGCTCGGCAGATGGCAAAAAATTCCGCAATTATGCGCAAGCCCTAACTTTTGAAAATCTAATTGCCCTAACAAACAAGCAGCTGCAAAAAATGTCGGAGCGTTATCTTTTAAAACGAATTGGCGATTTATCCAACCCCTTTGAGTTGCTGGTTATAGATAAGTTCCAAAATTGCGCAGAACGCATCGCACAAAACCTCTCCGGTGGGGAAAAATTCATAGTTTCGCTCTCCCTTGCGCTTGGCTTGGCAAATATGGCAAGCAGAAATGTGCGAATAGACACCATGTTCATAGATGAAGGCTTTGGAACTCTTGATTCAGATTATTTGGATGTAGCTCTAACCGCCCTATCCAGTTTGCAGAGCGAGGGCAAACTCATAGGCGTTATTTCACATTTAAGCGAGCTTAAAGAACGCATAGCCACGCATATTACGGTGGCTCCCGTTGGCAACGGGCGTTCTAGAATTATCCCCCTACCCCCCTTTGTCTGAACCCCGATTGGCCAGGATTCAAGGATTCAGACAATTTCACCTACACGCCACGGGCCGTACACGGTACGCCACGGGGCGTATGGAAGTGGACGGGGTGTAGCGCTCGGCGGGGCGTACGCGGTACGCCACTGGGCGCACTGGAACGGACATGCAACGCGCTGGGAATATGCGATACTCAGCAGAGCATATACGATTCCCAGTACCTGTATTTTTATCCTTGGTTTTGGCTTCTAGGTCAAAATACATAATACTACCTCTTCAAGTTCACCGCTTCTTCTAGCATTGTGTCGCTCACCGTTATTATTCGGCTGTTTGCCTGATAACCTCTTTGGGTGGTTATCATATTGGTAAACTCATTAGCCAAATCCACGTTTGCCATTTCCAAGGCTCCAGGTCTCAACGAAGAGGAGCTTTGCGTTTTTGGTCTGCCCCATATTGCATCACCGGAGTTTGCGGAGATGGAGTAAACGTTATCGGACTGATCCATCAAGCCACCTGGGTTCGCAAAATCAACTACCATAATCTGGGCTAGCTTTTTGTTGATTCCATTTGAGAATTTACCTTCTATAAGGCCAAATTCATCTATGCTCATTTCAAGGAGCAAACCTGGTGGATAGCCGTCTTGAGTTTGAGCTTGGGCGGATGATGGAAGGTCAGATGATGTTAAGCCTTTCCAGTCTCCAGGGCCACCTGCATTCAGCCGGACTCGCATTGCCTGTGCGCCGTTGGCAGGGTCAAACTGGAGGAAAGAACCGCCATCGTCAAAAAGAAAAGCTGCGAGTGTGCCGTCTTGCCCAAAGATTATCCTGCCAGAACCGCTGCCTGAGGGGTCTATAATCTCCTTTCCGCTAAAACTTGCCTTCCATATCCATTCCCCGTTTACGCCAGTATGCGTGAACTCAAATCTCAAGATATGTTCTGCACCAGAGTCGTCGAAAATCGCAATCTCGGTAGGAACCACTTCCGCATTTTCTGCTTCTTTGTATTTAGTTGTCTGCATTACAGACTGAAAGCCTTTAGCTGCAACCGACGTTCCACCAGGATTTTTTCCCGTGATAGTAAGGTCCTTTATATCAAACGCTTTGCCAGGCAAGCCTCGGAACACAAGCGCACCTTCTGGGATGCCATCTTCGCCCAAGCTGGGTGTTTTTATAGCAACACTTGGGTAATTGTTATTGTCTTTGCCCATATAATCAAAGGGCAATTTCAAATCATTGCGAAGCTGCATCATCAAATCATCCAGCAAAGTAGAAGCTCTTCTATAAGTCAAGGGGGTAGAATTAATTCGTTCATCGCCTAATGAAGCGGTAAAGCTGATTGTCGCGCCGTCTATCAACCCCATTTCATCTCCGCCAGATGTAAGAAGGTCTGCCAAATAATCATATTGCTCCGCTGGACGCAGCAATTTGCCCGATTTGGTATCTGAAGTAACTTCAACTACGATTCTACTAACACCAGCGGTAGTAGTTCTATCCTTAGAGCCTGCTGGAATATCATGATACTCTATTGCTGGAGGGGTGCCAGTAGGAGGTTGAACTTGCTCGGCGGCAAATACACTTACGGATTTACCGCTATTATTAAAACAATCACTTAGGTCATAATCTGTGCTGGCTGCAAGTGCTGACGTAAGAGGGATAGCATTAATAGATCCATTTGCAACTGTGCCCGGAATCTGTATACCTATTGCTGTAGGATTAGTATTTGGAAAATTAGGATCAGCAGGATCGATGATCGTACACCTTTCTGGGAAAACACTGCCTGACTTAATGGTACGATAAGTGACGCCATCTACCAGACGAACTGCAATGTCTCCTCCGCTAGAATTAACAACACCACTTATGTCAATTAGAGTATTCGGGGCAGTTGTTTCAGGAATTAGCACTGCAATACTTTCCCCACTATTGTTCTGGACTCGCCCAGTTAGGGGAGGAGTAGCGGCAGGAAGGGTACTGACGGCAAAACTGCCACGATGTGGAACGTTTTTTGGTTGCCATATATCAAGGGGGACTGCGGCTGGAAGTGGATAAACTGAGTCGTTACTTACATATTTGGAGTTATTTGGAAAAAACTGACCTGTGGGAATATTTACATCCCCTGTGTAGCCATTTGCTGTGTAAGTTTGGCTACCCAGAACGCCAGGCCCCAAATAAGAGCCAAAGTTAAACGCCTTGGTCACAGAGGCACTATCATCAATTTTTCCGCTGTTGGGATTATCGCTTTGTATGCTGAAACCAAAGATATCCTGACGCACACCGTTTATTTTTAGCTTTCCATCCTCCAAAGTAATTGATACAGGTTCTGGTGTTGGTATTGGTGCTGTATAATTGGCTGGGGGGTCAATAGCATTGATGTATTGATTTAATGTGTATTCAATAGCCCGCATTAAATCATCTAAGCTATTGATCCTCATATTGCCACTACCAAAATAAGCCGTTCCATTCTCCGTATTGCTGGAATTGGCGATAGGAGTATGCGGGTTAGTCGTAGTGTCGAACATAATACGGTCTACTTCAGCTCCGTCTCCTGTTATAAGGAATGCATTTTCTATCTTGTTTTCGTAATTTGTATCGGTATAGAAAGACAAAGTTAGCGTATCGCCACCCTTCATATTGAACGGCTTTCCATTGCTATCAAACAGAGAAGAAAGCACTGTGTCGTGCTTGCCACGCCCTTTGTCGTTAAGTCCATTTTCCCCAAAAATTCTGTTGCTGTCTGCTGCGTGCAGTATTCTTTGGGTATAAGTAACAGAGCCTTTTGCCTCCCCGTTTGCATTCAGGTTGCGTGCAATGCTCACCTCGGTGGTAGCCCTTGCCGGGGATTGCTGGTTCAGCGGCATCTGCAAATTGCCTATCGCTGTGCCTGGGGGGAAATTGCCCATAGAGTCCGCCATTCTGCCTTGCAAAACCATTCCGTTAGTGGGCAATACTATATAGCCCTGGGCATCCAGCTGAAATGCTCCGCAACGCGTGTAAAATGTACCAACGCCATCGGAAACGCCAAAAAAGGCATTGCCTTCTATGCCAATATCCAGCAGCCTGCCCGTATTTTGCAGATTGCCCTGCCCCATTATCGTATCGATGGAGCCAACGGCAACGCCCAAACCTATCTGTTTAGGGTTTGTGCCACCTGCCTTGCTTTCCGAACGGCTCGCGCCCTTTATAAGCTGGCTAAAGCTTTCAGAAAACGTGGTACGGCGGGCTTTAAAACCAGTCGTATTGACGTTCGCTATGTTGTTACCAACGCTATCCATACGGACTTGGTGGTTTAGCAGTCCGGACACACCGGAATTTAGGGATCTTAGCATTGTGCTCTCCTTAGGTTAAAATATTTGAGACTATTTCCCATACCTTTGAGAGTGCAAAAAGCGTGCCAGAATATTGCTGGCCAAAAATTATTTTTGGTAATTTTGTGGGTTCTGGTCCACTTCCCAGCTTTGTGAGAATTCTTCGTTTCTGAATAGGGTTGCCAAGCCTGTCACTTGTTTCAATCTCAGAATTTCGTCTTTGGACATCCCTAGATGCGTTGAAATCCAATTGTCGCTCTTGCCCATCTCTACCAATTCCGCAACTATGTTGCTAATCAAATCTATGTTATGGCTGCCACGCGCCCTGTTATGCCTTATGGTGGATGCCATGCGCTCGCTTATGGGCTTTTCTATTATGGAACATGGGATAAGCCCACGCTCCCTTTCATATATATCGGGATAATTGAGCATTATGGAATACCTGTGAAAGCCATCCACTATTTCATATACATCCTTCTCTTTGTGATGATACACAACTATGGGCATTGTGTAGCCGTCTTCTTTTATGCTGCGGTATAAAAGTTCCATTTCCGGCGGGGCCACGCTGTTGGGGTTATACTCGTTGGCTACCAGCTTTTCCACCGGGATAGCCCGGACACTGTAAACAGGGCTTTTCATTCTTTTTTTTCTCATCTTTTGCTCCTATATCATTTTGTATTTCTCAAGTAAAATCTGCATACGCTCCCGTTGATTTTTTGTTTGCCCAAAGGAGAGAGAATGGCATAATTGGTCGTTTTTCAATATACATATAGCCATGCGGCGCCATGTTGGTCCAAGTTTTTTTGCTTCTGCCCATATTGGAAGCCTGTCTGGTATTTTATTATAAATCACCAGCGGCAAGTTTTTTTTGCCTCGCTTTGAAAGCTCGCCAGATAAAACAGCTTCTGGCGGCAACCAAGAAGTATTCACAGCAGAACCCGTGTTTTGCCAAAAACTTATAAACCTGGCAAATTTTGTTTTGTAGTGGTCTGCCAATGCTTTTGGAAGGGTTCCCAGCAGCAGTTGAGTGTAGCTCTTCCAGGTGTGCCCTTTTGGGAGAGTGACATTCCTATATCCTAACATTCGGGTTCCGCAATATATGTTCCCAAAATTCGCGCCGCTAACGCGGTTCACCACCCTCGCCCAGGTTTGAGGCTCTAGGGTACGGAACATGTTTAACCCTATGCGTTGGTCGTCCCCATAAGGCTGGCAAATCCTCATTTTGTCTAATGCCAATCCTGCTCTGTAAAATAAATCGTATAGCTTATTGTATTCCCAGTCAAATTTGTAATTCCCAACCCATACATCTTTGCCGTTCCAGTCATAGATAGGGTAGCAATAGTATAATTTTTTATCTTTGAATACCCTTGTTGTCCACCTGAAATTCTCCAGCATGTTTTTGTTTTTAAAGGCAACGGTTCTGAATCGGTTAAAACTTTCATCGGAGCGAATCCCCACCAGGCACGCTGTTTTTTTGCCGCCTGCATACCATACCCCGAATTTCTTTATAAAATCCTCAAATTCCATATTTTTTTTGAAAAATGGAAACGGGCAGTTTTTTTCTGTAACGCATGGATAGTCCGGGTATTCCCTAATCCATTTTTCCCTGTTGCCCAAGTCCCAGCAGGTCCAAAAGGGTTCAAAAACGCTCAGGGAGTTTCTGAGGTTCAGCGGCAGGCAGCACCAATACACATCAAACAAATTGCGATTTTTTGAGATAGTGCTTTTAACGTAATCAATTGTCACCTCGTATTGACCTTCCAAGTCAACAAACAATATGCCTACTTTTTTAGTTATCTTATGTTTTTTCATATAATCAACCACAAGATTAAGCATAACTCCGCTATCTTTCCCCCCACTAAACGCTAAATATACCTTTTCAAATTTTTCAAAAATAATACCTATACGTTCGACTGAAGCCTCATATACATTTTTGCTTAGGTATTTTTTTACAGACATAAATTTACAATTCTTAGATTCACCATAAAAATAGTAAAATTTTCCTGAGACTTTGGGGGTTTTACTTTTTATAAGCAACCCAGGTGCTTCCAAGAAGTGTGTTTAAATCGGAATATTCCGCCTGCCAGCCTAAAAACTCCTTTGCATAAGCTGGATTTGCCAAAACAGTGGGAGGGTCTCCGGCACGGCGCGGCGCCATTTTATATTCAATTTTCCTGCCGGATATGCGTTCTGCCGCTTTTATAACCTCTAAAACGCTGTTTCCGTTGCTAACCCCTAAATTCACCGTAAAACTTTTGCCGCCCTGCAATTTGTCAAAAGCCATTCTGTGCGCCCTGGCCAGGTCGCTCACGTGAATGTAATCCCTGACCCCTGTGCCGTCCGGGGTTTCGTAATCGTTTCCAAACACCTCCAAAAAGGCTCTTTTGCCTATAGCTGCCTCCATGACTATGGGTATCAAGTTTGCGGGGTTTTGCTCCAAGCCGCTAATCCTGCCCTTGATGTCGTAGCCCGCCGCGTTGAAGTAGCGGAGCGCGGCGTAGTTTATTCCCCTTAATTTTCTGTACCACTCCAGATACTGCTCTATGGCGAGTTTTGTGTAGCCGTAATAGTTCTCCGGCTCCGTTGGGTGCTTTTCGTCCATAGGCAGGTATTTGGGGTTGCCGTAAACAGCGGCAGAGCTGGAAAACACTATGTATTTAACCCCGTGTTTTGCCGCTGCGTTCAATATGTTGATTGAACCGGTTATGTTATTGACGCTGTATTTTTCTGGCAGCAGCATGGACTCGCCCGCCGCTTTTAGAGCCGCCAAATGCACAATGCCTTCCGGTTTTGCCTTTTCAAAAAAATTGTCCAGAGCTTTAACATCGAGTATGTCGCCAAGGGTAAAATCCGCTTCCTCAAACAGGTTCTGCCTCAACCCGCTGCTCAAATTGTCATAAACAAAAACCTCATGCCCAAAGTCCAGGAGTTCTCTGGAAACGTGCGAACCTATATAGCCAGCCCCACCTATAACAGCAATTTTCATCTGCCTAAAATCCTTGGCTTATTATGAAGTTAAATTCCATAGTGCCAACATGGGGGGCATCAAAGCCGCCTATCTCGGCGGGGTCAAGGGGCCACGCGAAGTCAAAGCCTATAATGCCAAGCATGGGAACTATAACTCGGAAGCCAAAGCCAAAGTCGCGCTTGAGCGAGGATATGTCCCATTCCTTAAGCGGTGAGCCTATGTCTTTGCTGACCTTTTCGTTAGACGAATAAATTTCGCCAAACACATTGCCTGCATCAAAGAAAAGCGGGAGCAGGTAAAAGCGGTTGGGGGCAATGGGCCAGGTAAGTTCCGCGCCAAAATACTGGTAGCTCCTGCCAAGCCTGAACGCGCCAAGGGAACCCGGGCTATAACCGCGCATTAAACCCTTATAGCCAAGCGCCCCGCCCATTTGATAAAGGGTGCGGTATTGCAGGGAGCTTCCGTTTATAACGCCAAACTCATTTGTCACGCCAAGGGCTAGTTTATCGGTATAGAGCGGGAACCACCATTTTATGCTCAGGTCCGTTTGCAAAAAGCTGAAATCTCCGTAAAGGAAACCTGGGATAGCCCAAGAAGAGGAGAGCACATAGCGCGAGCCATCGGTTGGGAATATGGGCAAATTTTTATCATCCCTTATTATCACAAAATCAAGCGAAGCCTCGTTTCCGGTATAGCGAATAAGGCTGCCTGGCACATTAGGCCCTTGTTCGTTTCTCTGCCAGGTTATGCCTGTTTGCGCGTAAAAATAATCATCTGGCCAGGTGAGCCTGCGCCCTATATAAACACTGCCTCCGTAGCGCGTCACATCGGGGTAAAAATAACCCTTCCACCAAGTGTAATTCGCAGACACTCCAATTTTAGTTGGGGTATCAAAAAGCCAAGGTTCGGCAAAGCCCATAGATATGCCTTTTTTATCTATTCCATATTCCGCGTTCATGTTCGCAACCTGCCCGTCTCCCATGCAACAGTTGGGGATAGAAAGGTTAAGCGTGAATACCAAACCATCCGCCTGGCTGTATGCTGCGCCTGCGCCAAACTGCCCCGTGCCAGCTTCGCGCTCAACAACCGAGAAAACCAAATCAACATCCTGCTCTGCCACGGGTTGAATATCAGGCACCACATTGTCAAAATAATTTAGCTGCAATATGTCCCTAAAGCTGCGCTCCAAAAGGGATTGCCTGTAAGTATCGCCTGGGTAGAGTTTTACTTCCCTGCGAATAACCCTGTCTTTTGTTTTTGTGTTGCCCCTTATATGAACCTTGTGTATTTGCGCGGGCAAGCCTTCACGTAAGGCATAACTCAAATTTACAACGGAATCGTTCACAAAAATTTTTGTCTCATCCATCTGCACAAACAGATAGCCGTCTTCCCTGTAAGCATCCATTATCGCTTTTCTGGTAGCCTCATATTGGTAATAGTCAAAAACCTTTCCGCTGTCCAAACGAACCTGCGACTGTAAAAATGCGGTTGACAAAACCTCGTTGCCGGAGAAATGCACCTTGCCGGCATAATATTTTCTGCCTTCCTTAAGCTCTATGAATATGCGTACATAACTTGCGGTATTAACGCTATCGTACTGCATTAGCGCGGGGATTGTCTCTTCCAGGGAATAACGGACAAGGAGCTTGTCTTGGTAGCGTGTGCGTTTTTTTAAATTGAGCAAGCTGTCTATGCGGGGATTTTTCCAAACCCTGCCTCTTAGGCTCTTCACCCATTCCCTTCTTAGGCTGCTATAAGTTATAACATTGTTCAAAGCATCTGCTGCCAGCCTTTCGTTATTCACATCTGGCACGGGGAACGCCTGCCTATCCTCCATCTTTTCCCTGTGTTCCCTGTAATAGTGAGAAGACATTGCCATCCCCTTTCCTATCAAAAAATGCAAAGGGTTGCCTTGGTCAGATATGGCTTTGTTCATCTGGGAATAGAGCAGCTGCAAAGTTGAACCTCTGCGCACCATGCGGCCCAGATAGAAGCGGCAGGTGGAATCTGGCAAATAAATCGCTTTGTATTCCAAAAGCTCTGCATCCAAATAGCCGTAATGCCGCGCCATGTTTATAACGGAGTCCCTGTCCGAATTAAAAACATCTAATTTAAAATCGCCGCCGCCCCACCACGAATCTGTTTTTGTTGCCATGTTTCTTAAAATATCCTCTCTTGGCACGTTATAGTTGCCAGAGACGGCAATGGAGTCCACTTTTACCTTGTTGCCTTCGCTTATGGATATAACAACCCTGTTCTTGTGTTCCCCAACGGGAATTTCCTCCACGCTTGCCTCGGCGAGCAAAAAACCCTGCGAGCGGTAATGGCTCAGTATTGCCTGCCTGTCGCGTTCCAGTTCGCTTCTGCTGTAAACCGCGCCAGAAGCTATTCTGGTCTTTAATCTCAGCTCATCCTCAGTTAAATCATCATAGCCTTTTATCACAAGGGTATCCAAAGCTGGCTGCTCCTTTACCTCAAAAATCAAATCCACTTCGCCGTTTGCGCCGTATATGGCAGAGACTTTAACATCATCGAACAGCCCGGTCTCGTATAGGGATTCTATGGATTTTTTAACCTGTTCCGCCAAAATGGAAGGAGGATAGCTCGCATTTTCCTTTACCGATATGCGAGATGTTAGCGAGGATTGGCTTGTGTATAAAAGCCCATCTATGCTTATGCTGTTGACTCGGTTATTTTCCGAAGCCCTCAAAGGCATATCGGCAAACTGCGCAAAAGCGGCTATACCGGAAAAACCCAAAAACAACAATATCCTGAAAAACATCGGAGATTTGAATATAGTAAATTCAGGCTATAAAAAATTCCTGCAAACCTGGGCTTATGATTTTTTTGAAGTTTTCGCTTATGGCATTTAAATCCACAATATCCACCTTAATGCTTATATTGCTTGCTTCAAAGAAATTTTCCAATTCATATTTAATTGCATCTGGCATTTTTTGCCCATTAAAATCTATTGCCAAATCCAAATCGGAAAATCTTCGCGCTGTGCCGCCTGTTCTGGAACCAAAAACATATACTTTGGAATTTGTGCCTTCCAATTCCATTTTCAGCAATTTTTTTGCCGTTTTCAAATCCTTTTCTTCAAGTTGCAAAGCCATTTATGCCGCCGCTAAGTTTTCTTGCATTTTTGCCAAAAATCTCTTTACCTCTTCTAAAAAAGCTGGGATTATTTCCAAAACCTGCTCGGCTGCGCCCTCGTTGTATGTATGCGATGTTATGTTTCTCATTTTGCGATAGTTGTTCCAAACTTCATAAGGCTCGGTAAAAAGCCTGTGTTCATTCGCTGTTCTAACCAACTCGGCAAAGGAGATTTCAGAAACTTTTACCTGTGGCATAGGCACGTGCCAAGACAGATACCTGCGCAGGATTTTATGCGAATATTCAAAAACATATTCAAATCTCTGGATAGACGAGTCCCGCAAAATTTCTTTGTACTCGCCGTCTTTTTCCGCTAAAAAAGATGTTATGGATTTTTCCAAGCTAGCTACGGCGTTTGCGTAGTCAGTCAAGTCTAATGTTTTGGCGTCCTGAGCGTTCACGGTGTATTAATATAGTAATATTTCTTATATTAGGGAAATGTTATTCTCAGATTTAACAGAGCGCAGGCAGCAACTATTTGAGCGGGCGGCGGCTTTGCGCACAAAGCATTTTTGCCTTGTTATGGAAGATTTTTACGACCCTCATAATATATCCGCTGTTATACGCACCTCGGAGGTTTTTGGTTTGCAGAACGTGCATATAATAGAAGAGGATAATACTTACAAGGTGAACAAGGCTATCTTAAAAGGCTCGCTGAAATGGCTCAACGCCTTTGTTTACAGCAAAAGAAAAACAGCTATGGAAGAACTTAAAAAACAGGGTTATAGAATAGCCGTTGCAAGCACTCATGCTAGCAAAACTCTAAAAGAATTGGATTTGTCCAAACCCACGGCTTTTTATCTGGGCGCGGAATTCAGGGGCAATCATCAAGAAACTTTAGAACAAGCAGATGAACATTTTATTTTGCCGCAATACGGATTAACTGAGAGCTTGAATGTCTCAGTTGCAGCGGGCGTGTTGCTCGCGCATCTGGACATGTATATGCAGGAACGGGGTAGGGAAAAATTTTCTCTCCCTAAGAACGAACAAGATGCCTTGATTCTTGAATGGAGAAACAGGCATCTGTTCGGGAATGAAAGGTTTAACCCAGTCTCTTTTCAATAGCCGCCAATTCGTCTTTCAACTCTTGAGGCATTTTGTTTCCAAACTTCGGGTAGTGATTCTCGCGGATATCCTTGATTTCCTTTTTCCAGCCTTCCACATCAACAGAGAGAATCTCTTTTAAGGTATCGGCAGAAACGGAATCCGGTTTATCAAAGGTGGCTGCATCCGGCATTAGACCAATCGGGGTTTCAACCGATTTGCTTGTGCCTTCGCACTGCTCAAAAATCCATTTGAGAACGCGAGAGTTTTCGCCATAGCCAGGCCATGCGAATTTGCCATCTTTTTTGCGGAACCAGTTGACAAAGAAGAACTTGGGCTGGTTGGTAACTTTTTTGCCCATTTCAATCCAGTGCTTAAAGTAGTCGCCCATGTGGTAGCCGCAGAATGGCAGCATTGCAAACGGGTCGCGGCGAATATCGCCAACTTTAAGGTCAACGGCAGCAGCGGTAATTTCCGAGCCTACTATGGAACCCATGAACACGCCGTGATTCCAATTCTTTGCCTCGTGAACCAACGGAATGGTGCTGGGACGGCGGCCACCAAACAAAATGGCATCTATTGGAACTCCTTCCAACTTTTCCCATTCAGGCGCAATTACCGGGCACTGCGAAGCAGGGGCGGTAAAGCGAGCGTTTGCGTGAGCGGCAGGTTCTTGGGCTTTGTTGCCTTTATCTTGTACCCAAGGGTTGCCTTTCCAGTCTATGAGCTTGCCGGGGGCATCGTGGCCAATGCCTTCCCACCATACATCGCCGTCTTCGGTTAGAGCGACGTTTGTGAAGATGGTGTTTTTAGTGATGGATTTCATAGCATTGGGATTTGTGTCTTCTGCGGTACCGGGAGCAACGCCAAAGAAACCAGCTTCTGGGTTTATAGCGTAGAGCTTGCCGTCTTTGCCTGGGCGCATCCAAGCTATATCGTCACCCACAACCTCAACGTGCCAGCCTTTGATTGTTGGGATAAGCATGGCGAGGTTTGTTTTTCCGCAAGCAGATGGGAATGCAGCTGCGATGTATTTAGCTTTTTTGTCCGATTCGCGAACCATTTTCAAAATGAGCATGTGTTCCGCGAGCCAGCCTTCGTCCCTTGCCTGGGTGGAAGCGATGCGGAGCGCAAGGCATTTTTTGCCGAGCAGAGCGTTGCCACCGTAGCCGGAACCGTAGCTCCAAATTGTTCTCTCTTCTGGGAAATGAGCGATATATTTCTTATCGAGAGGTGCGCAGGGCCATTTGCCGTTGTCTTTTTCACCTGCGGCAAGGGGTTTGCCTATGGAGTGCAAGCATGGGACAAATTCGCCATCGCCCAAAACTTCCAAAACCTTTGAACCAACGCGAGCCATGATGTGCATATTTATAACAACATAAGGGGAATCGCTGAGTTCAACGCCAATTTTTGCAATAGGGGAGCCTATGGGACCCATTGAGAATGGGATAACATACATAGTGCGCCCTTTCATGCAGCCTTTGTAGAGATCTTTCATCGTTTTTTTCAGTTCTACTGGATCAATCCAGTTGTTTGTGGGGCCGGCATCGTCTTGGCTTTTGCTTGCGATATAGGTGCGGCTTTCAACGCGAGCCACATCGGAAGGGTCGGAACGGAACAGATATGAATGGGGGCGTTTTGCGAGCGGCGTTGCTAAACCGCCATCCACCAAAACTTTCACCATTTCGTCGTATTCGTTTTTGGAGCCATCGCACCAATAAACGGAATCCGGCTCTGTTAGAGCGGCTATTTCTTTGACCCACGCATTCAACTTTGCGTTGCTTGATGAACTAGACATATTTGTATCTCCTTTTTTGAACAAAAAACATTTCGGAGAATAATATAGAAATTGTCTGAACCAGAATTTTCAGAATGAAATATTTTGCCTATAACAAGAACTTGGGTACAAGGTAGTTGTTTTGACATTCTGCCACGGCGATTATTTGCCCATTATTTGAGACAAATGCCATAGATTTTGGCGGGGATAAAACGCTGTTGGCTATAGGCACTCCATTCAAGAGCTTTTTCGCATCTTCTTCACCTATTTCGGCGATTTGCCAGTTAAAAAGTTCTTGGGGCAAAATGGGTTTATCAGAAGCCTGCTCCACGGAAATGCTGCCTATGGCTAGGCGCCTTATTTTGTCGGCAACGCCGCAAGTCCCAAGTTTTTCGGCTATGTCTCTGGCAAGGGAGCGGATGTAGGTTCCTTTTGAGCAACGGCAGTATAGCGGGTATATGAGGTTGGTGTGCGGGGCATTGGGTGTGGGAAGCATTTTCAATTCGCTTATATAGGCATATCGAGGCTTCAGTTCTATATTTTGACCCCTCAATGCCAAATCGCTGGCTCTTTTGCCGTTTATCTTTATCGCGCTGTACGCAGGCGGAACCTGCTCAATCTCGCCTATAAAGGCCTGCAAAACCGCTTCTATTTGCTCTGCCGCTCTCGCGGCATCGCTGTCCTGTTTCAGGATGTTGCCCGTAGGCTCCAAGGTGTCGGTTAAAATCCCCAGATGCAGATTGAAGGAGTAAACTTTTTCCTGCGCTTCTATATAAGGCAACAGCCTTGTGCATTTGCCAACGGCGGCAACTATCAAGCCGCTTGCCGCCTGGTCCAAGGTCCCGGCGTGGCCCACCCTTTTTGTGCCGAACTGCGTTTTTATGCCCCTGAGCGTTCTAAAAGATGTTATGCCAGCTGGCTTGTCTATGAGCACAAAGGCAGAGGTCACAGCTCTCCTTTCTCTTTCAACTCGTGCAGAATCTCATCTATGCGCGCTGCGTGTTGCAGATTTTCGTCAAACACAAAATGGAGTTCGGGGAATTTGCGGATTTTTATGAGCTTTGCCAAATGCGAGCGCATAAAGCCCGCCGATTTCTGCAAGGCATTCAAGCTCTTCATCTGCTCCTGCCTTGAACCCATAGCGGAAACCTTAACCGTTGCGTGGGAAAGGTCGGCGGTCACGTCTACGCGGGAAATGGAAACAAAACCTACATTGGGATTTTTCAATCCGTTGTGCAAAAGAAGGGATATTTCCTTCTGTATAAGAGCGCCAAGCCTGTCGGTTCTAACACTCATGCCAACCCCATCATTTGCTTTCTTTTGCTACATCGGCAAGAGTACGGGCAACGCTCACCTGCTTAAAGAATATAAGGGAATCGCCTTCTTGTATGTTCTCGTAGCCTTTAAGCCCAATGCCGCATTCAAGCCCTGTTTTAACGGAAGAAACATCGTCTTTAACTCGCTTCAAAGACTGAACTTTTGTTATGCCAAGCTCAACGCCATCTCTGTAAACGCGAACCTGGGATTCCCTATCCACTTCGCCGCTCTTCACCATGCAGCCAGCGATTAAACCAACTTTTGGTATCTTGAACACCTGGCGAATTTCGGCCTCGCCCGTCACCTCTTCTTTGGAAACAGGTTTGAGCAAGCCTTCTATTGCGCCCTTGACTTCGTTTATGGCATCGTATATAACCCTGTAGGTTTTAATTTCAACGCCTTCCTGCTCCGCTAATTCCCTTATGGAATGGGATGGCATTAAATGGAACGCTATTATAATCGCATTGGACATGGATGCCAAGTACACATCGTCATCGTTGATTGCGCCAACGCCTTTGCGGATAATTTTAATCTTCACCTCGTTGTTGGAGAGGTTTGCCAAGGATTCCGCCAACGCTTCGCATGAGCCAGCCACATCGGTTTTTATCAGCAGGTTTAGCTCGGATATGTTGCCAGACTTGGCGGCATCGTAAGCCTGTTCCAAAGACATGCGCTCGCGGAAACGCAAGGCTCTTTCGTGAGCGGCTTGCTGACGCTTCACCGCAATTTCAGAGGCATCCTGCTCGCTTTCCACAACAACCAAATCATCGCCTGCTTGCGGAGTGCCGGAAAAACCAAGAACCTGGCAAGGCGTGCTTGGTCCTGCTTCTTTTAAAATCTCGCCACGCTCGTTGAACAAGGCGCGAACTCTTCCGCTATAGTTTCCGCATACAAAAAAGTCGCGGATACGCAGCGTTCCGTTTTGAACCAAAATTGTAGCTATTGTTCCTTTGCCGGCATCAAGGCGGCTCTCTATAACCGCGCCTCTTGCGCTGGCATCTGGGTTTGCCTTTAATTCCAAAACCTCGGATTCAAGCGCAAGGGTTTCCAGCAATTTCTCTATGCCTTCGCCGGTTTTAACGGATATTTTCACGCAGCTTACATTGCCGCCCCATTCGTCAACCTGCACCCCTCTTTCGGAGAGCTGGGACATTATTTTATCTGTGTTCGCGGTTGGCAAATCTATTTTTGTTATGGCAACCACAACGGGAACTTTCGCGGTTTTTGCAAGTTCAATGGATTCCACCGTTTGCGGCATAACCATTGAATCTGCTGCAACCACCAATACTATTACATCGGTGACCTGCGAGCCTCTGGCGCGCATCGCGTTAAAGGATTCGTGACCCGGTGTATCCAAGAATGTGATTTTCCCGCTTGGCGTAGCCACCTCATAAGCGCCTATGTGCTGAGTTATGCCGCCGGATTCGCCGCGCACAACATTGGTTTTGCGGATGTAGTCCAATAGCGAGGTTTTTCCGTGGTCAACGTGGCCCATAACGGTCACAACGGGGTGCCTTGACTTTAAATTTCCCACATCATCGTTTTGAATACCTAGAGTCTCTTCTTGATATTCTTCCATGAGCTGTGCTTTAAAACCAAAATCATCGGCTATTATTTCCACCGTATCAAAGTCCAGCCTTTTATTTATGGTGGGCATCAGCTTTTTGTCAATTTCCATGCACTTCTTTATAATCTCGGCAGATGGTATCTCTAAAAGGCCTGCGAGTTCGCCAATGGAAATAAAGGCAGAAACATTTATGGTTTTTGGAGCAGCATCTCCCTCGCTGGAAGTTTTGTCTTTGGTATATACTTTTTTGGCAGTTGTTTTGGAAAGAGAGGTGAAAACATCGGAAACCTTCTTTTGCGCTTTTTCGATATTCTCTTTTTGTATTTCCCTTTCCCTTTTGGAATCCCTGCCTTTTTTGCCGCGTCCCTTTCCGCCACGAGTATCATGGCCTCTGGCACCGCCATGTGTTCTGTTGTCTAAAAAGTCTTTATGGGCCGGGGTGTTCTCGGATAAAACATCTTGAAGGGTTGTTCCAAAAGAACGGCTTACCTGTAAGCCCACTTGGGCCTTGTTTTCCGTTTGCCTGGGTTGTGCGCGCAAATTTCCGCTGTAACCGGTTGCGGAAGTAGGTTTGCGATCGTTTCTGTTGCCCTGTTGCCTGCCGCCTTTTTGATTGTTGCGTAAGGAGGCTTTTTCTTGCTGGCTCTTTTGAATTCTCGCCAAAATTGCTGGGTCAACATTTTTAGAAACAGCTGCCGTGAATGCGGTTCTTTTAGGCTCATTCTGCGTGGGCTGGTTTTGCGTGGGTTGGTTTTGCGCAGGCTGGCTTTGCGTAGGTTGAGTTTTAGCTGGCTCTGGCTGAGATTCCTGTTGAATGGGTTCTGGCTCAGGCTCAGGTTTTGGTTCCTGCTTTACATCAACTACAACAGGTTTTTCAACTTTTTTAATTTCTGGCTTTTCCTTTTCCGCCGCAGGCTCTTCGCTGATAACAGGTTCCTTTGCCTTAGGTTTTGGAGCTGGTTTAGGCTTATCTAACTTTTTTAAGGTTACATGAGCTTCTGGCTTGTCCTGTTGCCCCCCGGTGTCTCCTCCTCTGGCGGTTGGTTTTCTTGGCCCTTTATAATTTGGCGGCTTCCTCTTTTGGGCGGCGCGAACGTCAACCAAGTAAGAATCCAAAGCCTCTTCGGAAGTTTTTGATTTTAAAGACTTGACGATTACCCCGTCCAGAGTTTTTCCAACCAAAAAATTGAATGTGTCCTTTTGGTCAAAGGAATGTTTTTCTATCCACGCTTGAACCGATATTAATTCACTCATCAGAGTTTAAAGCCTCGCTTGGAGAAGGTTCTTCCGTGGTTTCCTTGCTATTATTAAATAAAGTATCTAACGATGCCGATTTCTTGACAACTGTGCGCGGGTCTTGTGAATGTATCAGAGTTTCTCTTTCCTCTTCGGAGTGGTTTGCCCAATCCGACTCGCTGAATACGCAGATGTCCTTTCCGAGCAACATGCTGGTTAGGCGAACAGATTGCCCTTTGTCGCCTATCACAATTCCAACATCCTCGTCCCCGACTATCACAACCGTGCGCGGCGGGTTGAATCCAGGAACCTCGAACATCTTCACTATGTTGGTGTTGCCGGCAGCGCCTAAGGCCCTGCGCAGATATACATCCGGGTCTGGGTCCCAATGCACCACATCTATGCGCTCGTTGTTCAATTCCCTTGTTATTGCCTGTATGCGCTGCCCTTTAATGCCTATGCACGCTCCGGAAGGGTCAACCCGGTCGTCTCTTGAATAAACAGCAACTTTGGCGCGGTAGCCAGGTATGCGGGCTATGCCCTTTATCTCTATTGTGCCATCATAAACTTCCGGGATTTCCTGTTTGAACAATTCCCCTAAAAATTCTTTGCTAACCCTGGAAAGCGTGACCTGCGCCCCAACACCCTTAACCAACGCGCCAATGCCTTCGGATGGTTTGGACACGCCGGATATAACGGCTTTTACCGATTGCCCTATTTTCCAGCGGTCTTTGCTCATGCGCTCGCTGTTGGGGAGGGCGGCTTCTACGCTGCCTATGGAGATTATGGCATTGTTTCTCTCAATCCTCATAACCTGCCCGTTTATCAGGGTGCCAACTTTGTTCTTGTAGGTTTCAAAAATGCGGTTGCGCTCAACGTCATTTACCCGTTGCTTTAATCGCTGGCGGGCCTCTTGTATAGCCAAGCGGCCAAAATTCTCAAAGGGCAGCTCAACTTCCAGCATATAGCCAGCTTCTGCTTCTTTGTGGTACTCCTTGGCTTGTTCTTCCAGCATATAATGCTCGTCCAGCTTCTCAACCTCTGCTGCGGTGAGATTGGGGTCGTAATCGGGGAAATCGTCAACCACCTCTACCCTTAGCACAACCTTTAGCTCCTCGGTGGCGGGGTCAACATCTACCTCTATGTTTTTGTGCAGCTTGGTGTACCTGCGAGCCGCTTGTATAAGGGACTCTTTAAAAGCCGCGAACACCTCTTCTATGGCAACATTCTTTTCCTTTGCCAAAAGCTCCAAAGCTTCTTTTATCTCACTCGTTCTCTTTGTGGTTTTCTTTGCCATCACGTTCCTTTCTTATGGTTCTACCTTTGCGGTTAAAATTTCATTTACCTGAATACAAGCCTCTGTCGCAGGCTTTTTGCCATTTGCATTTGTGGTTTCCAAAACTATGGAAACCCCGTTTACCGATTTTAAAACGCCTTTTATGAGCTTGCCGTTTTGCGTTATGCGGAGCCTTCTGCCCAAATTTCTCTCAAAATCCCTTTTTGTTTTTAAAGGGCGGTCCAATCCGGGCGAGGATACCTCTATGATATAGGAGCCATCTATTAAATCCGCATTTTCCTCTTTGTCCAATTCTTCGCTTAAATAGCGGCTTGTGCTTGCGCAATTCTCAACGCTAACCCCTCCGTCCCTGTCTATGAATATCCTCAAAATCTTTCTGTTGCCTGCGCCAAACAAGTCTTTTTCAACCAAATCAACGCCGGAGCGCGTGCATGCGCCTAGCACCAAAGAATCCAATTTGGATGTATTTTCCAGATTTACCTCTATGAAAGTCGCATACAATATAGTAAATCTAGAGCCTTGTCTGTAGGCTTGCCCCCCCTGCTAAATTTTGGCCTTGCCCTAATGGCTGCTATAGAGAACTTCGTATTTGCTTTCAATATTTTGGCGAAATTTGTTTGGCAGAGCGTAAAAGTCTTTAATATCCACCAAGATTGGGATATTGCTGTCCTGTATTTTTTCGAGTAGCTTTGAATAAACATCAAGCGGAAGGCTTTGCGAATTTTTCCCGCGTATGGCCAAATCTAAATCGCTGCCGCTATGCGCGCTACCATTAACCCTGCTACCATAAGCCCAAACATCCATCTGATAATTCATAGAGGAAAAGATACTTATCAAAGTTTGCCTATCTTTATCTCGCAATATCATTTTAAGTCCTTCAATATTTTAGACAAATTTTTAGCATCATTTGCAAAAGTAGGCAGAAAAACCATATTGTCTCTATATTCAAGCCATCTTTCGCTTTCTTCTATGTTCAGCAATCCGTGCAAAACGGAATGTCTAAAAACATCCTTGAAGTTCAGCTTATCAACTGCGGCAGAACTTGAAAAATATGGCTTGGAGGAATATAGCAAAATTATCTGAACCAGAATATTCTGCTAATTCTGGTTCAGACAAAGGGAATAAAATTACCCTTTTATCTTAGCGTCAACCCATTCTGCGTTTACTTTTACTTCAGCTATAGATTTTGCGAATGCTGCCTTTTCGCCTTCGTCCATTTCAACTTCAAGGATTTTTTCCACGCCGCCTGCACCCATAATAACAGGAACGCCACAATAAAGGCCCTTAACGCCATATTGCCCATTTAATTCGGCTGCACAGGTTAAAACACTTTTTTTGTCTAGAAGGTATGCCTCTGCCATTCTAATAGCGCAAACTCCTGGGCTGTAGAATGCGGAACCTGTTTTCAAAAGGTTCACAATCTCAGTGCCGGCATCTGCGGTACGTTTGGAAAGCTGGGCAAATTTTTCTTTGTCCATAAATTGCGAAAGCGGTATTCCGCCAACAGAAACATAGTTATAAAGGCTAACCATTGAAGGTCCATGGCCACCCATAACAACAGCCTGAACATCGTCTGCAGCAACGCCGAGTTCCATAGCAACAAAGCAAGCTAGGCGAGAGCTATCCAACACGCCAGCCATGCCAACAACCTTTTCCGGAGCAAAGCCGGTTACTCTCTGCATTGCATAAACCATTGCGTCCAAGGGGTTTGTCACCACTATCACAAATGCGTTTGGAGCTTTGGCTTTAATAGATTCGCCCACCTGCTTTACTATTTTGAAATTCACATCTAGAAGGTCGTCTCTGGTCATACCTGGTTTGCGTGGGACGCCTGCGGTTACTATAACAACATCCGAACCAGCAATATCGCCGTAATCGTTGCTTCCGCTTAAAACCGCAGCCGTATGAAGAGGTAGGCGCCCTTCCATTATGTCTAGGGCCTTGCCCTGAGGCACTCCCTCTACAACGTCAATGAGCACAATATCGCCGAGCTGCTTTTGAGCCAAAACGAGTGCCATTGTGCCGCCTATCTGCCCTGCGCCAACGAGCGCTATTTTCTTTCTTGCCATGATAACTCCTTGATTAAATTACAAGAAGCAATTTAGAAATTTTCAAGTTTCTTTTTCGGGTTTCTTAGGAATATTCTTTAATAGGGCAGCCACCACATCAGGTGTGAGATCTACGATTTTGGAGAGAACGGACTGCGCTTTCTCTATAGGCAAAACACGGACATCATCGCCCTTTAGCACCAAAAACGCCACAGGCTCTATGCGGAACCCGCCTCCGCTGGAGGCTGTGTCTCCTTTGCCGGTATGCCCACCCATGCCCATGCCCACGGATATTCGGCTAACGGGAATTATGGTCGATTCTCCTGAGTGTATAGGCTCGCCAACCACAGTTTCGGTTTGAGCTATGCTCTTTAGCTTCTCTAAAAGCGTCTCTGCTATGGATTCCACTGACATATATGCTATAATCTAGAAATTATTTCAGCAACTCCCACATTTTTATCAAATTTCTTTCGTCTTCCAAGAATTCCTCTTCGCGAGGCTTGGTTTTAATTACAGGCCGCAGCAATTCCTCTGCTTTTTGCTTTTTGCCTCTCTCCACATAAAGTTCCGCCAAAAAGAGATGCGTCCCCAAATCCTTTGGGTTCAGCTCCAGGGATTTTTTGAAATAAATTTCCGCGGAATCCTTATTCACCCAGTTCAAAATAAAAGCTACATGAGGCAATTTTTGGTGCATTCTCCCTAGTATCCTATAACCGTAAGCAGCAGCTTCTATGTTGCTGCTCTCCTGCCCAATCAACATGTTTGCCATATCCTTGGCCTCCTTTATGCTCCCTGCGCTCAGTACCACAAGCGGGTTTACCACGTTTGCCCACAGAGCTAGGTTAACGGAATACCAATAAGCTATCTCGGCATTTTTAGGATATATCTTAAAAAAATTCTTGCCTTCATCTTTGGCTTTTTCAAAAATGTTTTGCATATCCTTGAAATCCAGCTTGGTAAAGCAACCCAAAAAATAATAAGCCCTTAATAATTTCCAGGCTGCTGTTTCTTTTGCTTTTGGATCCGCAAGAGCCTGGCGGTAGTATTTTATTGCCTCTTTTATGTTTTTATCCTTTGCCATGTTGCCGCTTGCATCTTTGGCGCGAAGCTCGTAATGCATATCTCCCCGCTGCAGATTTGAGTTTTGAGCAAAGGAGATGGAAACGAGCAATGCAATGCTATACAATAATATCGTCTTCACTGCCGCGACCGCTGATAACAATTTCGTTCTCCGCTTCCAGACGGCGAACCACGTCTACGATTTTCTGCTGGGCTTCTTCAACTTCGCGGAGACGTTTTGGCCCCATGTATTGAATTTCCTCTTTGATCATTTCAGCAGCACGGTTAGACATATTTGTGTAGAACTTGTTGGCGAGCTGTTCGTTTGCGCCTTTGAGCGCAAGCGATAGTTCTTTGGAATCCACCTGCTTTAGAACGGTCTGCATGGATTTGTCGTCCAAAAGAAGCATGTCTTCGAACACAAACATAAGGGCTTTAATTTCTGTGGCAAGCTCTGGGTCGTCTCTTTCGAGTGTTCCCAAGATGTTCTTTTCCGCACCCCTATCCACCATGTTCAGCATTTCGGCAACGCTCTTTACGCCGCCAACCTCTGCGATGTCGCCTGTAAACATGGTCTTTAGAATTTGCGATAATTGCTGCTCAACCTGCCCCAAAACTTCCGGGCTTATGCTTTCCATCGTGGCTATGCGGGTTGCAACCTCCACCTGCATATCCGGGTTTAGGGCGGAAATTGTGGCGGCGGCCTTTTCGGGTTTCATGTGAGCCAAAAGCAGGGCCACGGTCTGGGGATGTTCCTTGCTCAAAAATGATATCAACTGCGTGGGGTCAACATTATCCAGCATGTTGAAGCCGGTGGTGCGGATGTTGTTCTGCACCTTTTCCAAAATTTCACGGGCGCGGCGGGAACCCAGCGATTGCTCCAAAATCATCTGCGCAAATTCAATACCGCCTTGGCTAACATATTCCTGCGCTGTGCTTATCTGTTGAAATTCCTGCAAAACATATTCGCGCATTTCGGGGGTTACGCCTTCCAAACGGGCAATTTGCGCGGTTAAAGTTTCAACATCTTTTTCGTTTAATGCCTTGAAAACGTGGGAGCTTGCCTCGTGCCCAAGGGCTACCATCAAAATCGCAGCTTTTTTTGGTCCGGGTATATCAAATATTTTTATGGGCTTGCCAACTTCGCCGCCTTTGCCGCCACCGCCGCTGCCTTCTTTGTAAAACTGCTTTGCCACAAAAAGAATATAGTAAAAATCCGCCAAGTTTTTTCTAAATTCCTCCCATGTCTGCACGCAACAATATGAACAACGCGCTTGCAAGCGCAATTCGCGAGGTATTCTCCTATATTTCACGATTCAAGGGGCAACTGTTCATATTGAAAATAGAGGACACGCTTTTAGACAACCCCGCATTTCCTGTGCTTATAAGGGATATTGCGCAGCTCCACAGCGTTGGCATAAAAATTTTGATAGTGCCGGGCACAAGGAGCAGCATAGACCGCCAACTTGGGGCTTATGGGCTGGAAGCCGTTTTTAAAAACGGGGTAAGGTTAACTTCCAAAGAAGCCCTGCCGCTCGCAGAGCAGGCCTCGCTTGGGGTGGCGCAGCATATACTCTCGCACCTCACGGCAAACGGGATTAACGGAATCCAGGGCAACTGGGTGCAGGCGCGGAGCCTTGGCGTTATGGACGGCACCGATTATATGTACACCGGCAAGATTGAGCGCATTGAAAAGGGCCTTATAGAAAAACTTTTGCAAGAGGATTTTATCCCCATTCTCCCACCAATAGGCTGGAACAAATTGGGCCACGCTTACAATATTTCCAGCACGGAGCTTGCAACCGAGCTTTGCCATTACTTTACGGTTGGCAAATTATTTTTTATAGGGGAAGAAGGAGGCATAAAAACCGAAGGGCTTATACGTGGCAAACTCACAAAAAAACTCGAACTCGCAGACCACGGCTTAATCTCTGCTTTAGACATTGAGCAGGCTACGGAGATTTTGGGACTGAATCGGCAGCTTCCATTCGCGCAGCGCGATTATCTGGAAAATGCTATAAAAGCCTGCCGTACCGGGATAAAAAGGGTTCATTTGCTCTCTGGCATTACGCAGGGTAGCATATTGCAAGAGGTATTCTCCAGCCGAGGCAACGGAACCATGGTCTATGCAAACGAGTATTGGAATTTGCGCTCGGCCACCATAGACGACATTCCCGACATGCTCCGCATTATGCAGAGCTACGTGGAACAGGGATATTTGATTTCCAGGAGCCAAGAGGATATTGAGGCCAAACTTGGCGATTACGTTGTTTACGCAGTGGATAACGCCATTCACGGCTGCGGCGCATTGCACGCTTTTGAAAACCACAGCTTTGAGATAGCGGCAATAGCGGTTGGCGCAAATTACAAGGATGCCGGGGTTGGCGAAGCGGTTGTCACTTTTTTGATGGAAAAAGCAAAAAAAATGAAGGCAAAAAAACTCTTTCTATTGACAACCCAAACCTCCGACTGGTTCTACGCTCTGGGCTTTAAAGATGGTTCCGTGGAGGATTTGCCTCCGTCTAAAAAGGAGCTTTACAATAAAGTGAGAAATTCAAAAGTAATGGTTATGGGTGTTTAAGTGGCCCCAAGCGGACTTGAACCGCTGACGCACGGATTTTCAGTCCGACGCTCTACCAACTGAGCTACAGAGCCAAGGTCTTAAAATATAGCAATTTTGAACGGGTTTGTCAAGGGTGTTGAAAAATGTTAGGGCTGAACCGCTACCCCGTTTTGTATTCTTATAACGCCTATGGTGTTCTTGGTATGGGTACTGCCGGTAAATACACCGTTCTGATTGGCGGAGAATTGAAAAAGGTTTCCATTGATATATGCCGAAACCATATATCTGGTGTTTGTTGCACATGCGCTGAACCTATCAACCTCAATGGTATAATCTCCATTTGCAAGAGGAGCCGTGAAATATACGTTTTCGTTCCCTTTGCCATTAGAAGGGCAACCCACATTTGCATCCAAATCCAGTTTTCCATTGCCAACTGTTTTATTGCCATAATAGATAACGCTTCCCGAAGGGGTTGTAACATGTAAATCCAAGTCGTCTATTGTATTCCAAGACAAGGATATTTGCAAAGCGCCGCCGCCAACTTTTATGGCTTCCACATTCTTTGAGATAGATGGAGACACAGATGTGCCCGTGGAGCCGCTAAAGCTCATTTGAATTTCCGATGTCTGTTGCGAATTCTGCCCCAGCAAATTTTGAGAGAACTGCAAAGGCACGTTGTATATGTAAGCGCCGCCAGATGAAGAAACCAAATTGCTCTCCGATACCGTTACCTTATAATAGCCAGAACCGCCAGCAAATTGAACATACAGTTCGGTAAGCGGTCTGTCGCTGTCCACGGTTAATATAGTTGAACCTCCTGAAACTATGGTGTTGTTCATGTTTACGCTGAATGTTCCAGTTGTTCCGGAAGGGATGCCTCCAATTTGGTAAGTCGCATTTTGCAACCTGTCCGTAGCTTCAATCTCCGGTTCTGGCAAAGCAATTGTAAACGAGCCGTCTGACATGCAACCTGAGAAAAAGATTGCAAAAACAAAAAGCGGCAGAGCAAAAAACTTTTTCATACGTAGGCTCCTTTTTTATTGGTTGGTGAATTCAAATTCCACGCGGCGGTTAATAGCCCTGCCTTGCTCCGTGCTGTTATCGGCTATTGGGCGCGTTGAACCAAAATATGCAAATGACAAGCGCGAAGCGTTTATTCCCTTTGATATAAGGTAATCGTGAACAGACTTGGCTCTATCGCGAGACAGATTCCTATTGAGTTCTTCTTTGCCAACATTGTCCGTATGCCCGTTTACCCTTATGTTCATCAATTCGTTTGTTTTCATCAACAACACCATTTCGTCCAGATAAACTTTATCCTGGGCTGTCAACTCGGAACTTCCAGTTTTAAAGCTGACCTGCTTAATGGCGCAAATCTTTTTGCCGTGGATGTTTCGGTTTATGCGGATAAGGTCTTTAATTTCGTCAATGGTGTAACACAGTTTTTCCTCTTCCGGCGGTTCTGGCACTGGTTCTGGCTCAGGCGATTTGGCTATTTTAAACCTTGCCAAGGGAACAGAAATAGTTATTCCGAATTCAAGGCCGCGATGTTTGCGCGTTCCGTTAATTTTATAAGAATACATATTCAAAGCATTGGATTCTCCAGAAAGTTCCTTATCGCTGTAAGTATCGGTAAGCCCAAGATGATAGCCAGCTTCAAAACCTGCAACAAATGGAATTGGAATTTCCTTGATAGACATAGGATATTTTATGCCGGCGCCCAGATACAAGCCAAAGGAATAGGAACTCAAATTGCCCTTATCTATTTCTGCTTCGTAACGGAGCTTTTGAAAATAATGCTCATAGAGGATATCGCCTCCCCGCGCAAAACCGAGTACAGGGCCGCCAAGCACATAAGGGTATAAATTGAGATTTTTGACATCAACCGCTTGAAATGTATAAACTACGGGCAAGGTGATTTCGGTGTAATTGGCATCAAATTCATAGTTAAACCCAGACTCATCGATATGCTGGCCACGCGTTATGAATTTAAACCCAAAGCGGGCCGAAAGCGAAGGATTTATAGCATATTCGCCAAACAGCTCAAACAGGCCGTTTGCATAAACGGATGACGAATAATCGTCCAAATTCTTGTTGCTATAGCTCATGCTTGGGAAGTTTAAGCCCAGCTTTGTGCCTACATGAGTTCGGTCAAGGAATTGCTCCAATTTATTCCCAGGGGCGCTATCTGTGGCTACAGGTTGTGCCTCCGCCTGCTGCGGTTCGGGCGGCGGCGGCGGAACGACTGGTGCAGCAGGAGCAGGCGCGGGTACGGGCGCGGCTGGAGCAGGCGCAGGTACAGGTACAGGCGCGGCAGGTTTTGTAGCCGGCACTGGAGCGGGAGCCGGTGCAGCAGGAGCAGGCACGGGTACGGGCGCGGCTGGAGCAGGCGCAGGTACGGGTACAGGTACAGGCGCGGCAGGTTTTGTAGCCGGCACTGGAGCGGGAGCCGGCGCGACAGGTGCGGGAGCCGGTGCAATGGGCGCGGGAGCCGGCGCGACAGGTGCGGGAGCCGGCGCGACAGGTGCGGGTGGCGGTGCGACAGGTGCAGGAGCCGGCGCGACAGGTGCGGGAGCCGGTGCAATGGGCGCGGGTGGCGGTGCGACAGGGGCAGGAGCCGGCGCGACAGGTGCGGGAGCCGGTGCAATGGGCGCGGGTGGCGGTGCGACAGGGGCAGGAGCCGGCGCGACAGGTGCGGGAGCCGGCGCGACAGGTGCAGGAGCCGGCGCGACAGGTGCGGGAGCCGGTGCGACAGGTGCGGGAGCCGGTGCGACAGGTGCGGGAGCCGGCGCGACAGGTGCGGGAGCCGGTGCGACAGGGGCAGGAGCCGGCGCAATGGGCGCGGGTGGCGGTGGTTCCTGCGGCAGGGGCGGCTGGGACAAGTCGCTTTTAACCCCATTTAAAAGCCAAGAGGGTTGCCCATTTTGGGCAAAAACCGTAAAAAAAAGAAAAGCTATCAAACTGATGGCTTTCTTGCCAAGGCCTGTGAACATAGCCCAAAATATAGCAACCTTTTAGCGGTTTGTCAAGATTTTTATCTGGAATTAGTTAGAATTAGTTGTTACAGTAAATCTACCGAGGTATTAGACTGTTATCAGCTCTTTTATAACCTCGTCTATGTGGGAAAACATTTTGATTTCCAAGCCTTTTTTGACTACGTCTGGCAGGTCTTCCACATTTTTTTGGTTATCTTTTGGCAACATCAGTTTTTTTACGCCGGAATTCAAAGCCGCGAGGGATTTTTCCTTTAAGCCGCCTATTGCAATTAAGCGACCCACCAAACTCACTTCGCCAGTAAACGCTATAAAAGGCGATATCAGCTTGCCGGTGAACACAGATAGCATGGCTAAGGTGATGGCTATGCCCGCAGAAGGGCCGTCTTTGGGGGTTGCGCCTTCTGGAAAGTGCAGATGAATATCGCTCCTGCGAAACTTCTCTTCTGGGATTTTGTGCTTTTTAGCCCTTTCCCTAACCAAAGAGAGAGCTATCTGAGCGGATTCCTTCATAACATCGCCTAAATGCCCGGTTAGCTGCAATTTTCCTTTGCCGGGCAACAGCACACATTCTATATGCAGAACATCTCCGCCAACCGGAGTCCAAGCAAGCCCGGTGGTTACGCCTGCGCGTTTTTCGTCTATCAGGCGAGGCCCAGCAAAATCCGGGACACCGAGATATGTGGAGAGCTGTTTTACAGAAATCTGCGGCAAGAATTTTTTGTTTGAGACCAGCTCCATTGCGCGTTTGCGAGCCATAGCCTCCAACTTCCTCTCCAACTCCCTGACACCCGCTTCCCTTGTGTATTCGCGCAAAATTCCGTTTATGGCGGAATCCGTTACTTTAAACTGTTTTGCTGTCAGCGAACTTTGTTTAAGAATCTTTGGGATTAAAAAATCGCGAGCTATATGCTCTTTTTCAAAATGCAGATAACCAGGTATGCGGACAATTTCCATTCGGTCGTAGAGCGGGGCAGGTATTCCGTCTGGAGTGTTTGCGGTTGCCACAAAAAATACCCTTGAAAGGTCTATGCCAACTTCAATAAAGTGGTCGGTGAACTCCGTGTTTATTTCCGGGTCCAGAACCTCCAAAATTGCGCTTGCAGGGTCGCCCCTGAAATCTCTTGACATTTTATCAACTTCGTCCAGCAAAATCAACGGGTTCATGCTCTTGGCTTTGCGAAGGGCTTGCACTATGCGCCCCGGCATTGAGCCTATATAAGTGCGGCGATGCCCGCGTATCTCCGCATCATCGTGGACTCCGCCAAGAGAAATACGGGCTAGATTTCTGTTCATGGCATTGGCTATGGACATTGCAAGCGTTGTTTTGCCAACGCCCGGTGGCCCAACCAAGCATAGGATAGGGCTTTTCACATCTTTGTTTTTAAGTTTTTCCGCAATTTGCAAAACGGCTATGTATTCTAAAATTCTCTCCTTTACCTTCTCCAAGCCAAAATGCTTTGAGTTAAGGTTTTCCGTTGCTCTTTTTATGTCCAAAACATCTTCGGTGTAAACGCCAAATGGGAGCGCGAGCAACCAATCTATGTAGTTGCGAACCACGGTATATTCGGGGTTCATAGGGTTCAGGAGTTTTAAACGAGACATTTCTTCGTCAAATTTTTCCTTGATGGCAAGCGGGAATTTCTGTTCCTTTGCTTTTTTTGAAAAATTTTCGCTATCCTGGTCGTTTACGTTTATCTCGTCCAATTCCCTTTGAAGCTGGGAAATTTGCTCCTGAAGCATATATTCCCTTTGGGAACGCTGCATTTTTATCTCAACCTGCTGTCTGTTGAGCGATATAATTCTGTGGACTTCCATAGCGGTGTTTACAGCCAAATCTATTTTTGAATACATCTCTTCCAAAGAGGCACATTCTAAAATACTCTGGTGCTCATCGTCAGGGATTTTTAAAAAGCTATGGGCTATCATGCAACGTTCTTCAGGGGGTATGCTTTTTAATATATCTCTTATATTTTCTGGCAAATTCTGCTGGGTTTTTATATATTGCTCCATTGAAACGAGCAGATTTTCCGCAAGCGATTTTGAGAGTTTTTTATCTTTGAATTCCAAAAAACGCGGTTTTGCAAAGGCGCTGAAATACTTGCCGCCCTCCTTTTCTTGCAAAGAGATTTTGGTCACCTCAACGGGCAAAATGCCAAATAAATTCACTAAAAGCAAGTTATTGGGAGTCCCTGAAATCCCCTTTACAAAAGCCAAAATGCCAACCGAGTACAGTTCGTCTTCTTTAGGTATTTCCACGTCTTTGTTTTTTTGAAGCAGGCAAATCACAAAGCCCTTGGAATCGTCTATGTGCCTGAGAGCGTTTAAGGTTATTTGCCTATCAAAAGAAAGCCTTGTTCCCATTCGCGGGAACATTACGAATTTATGTAATGGAACAACTGGAAAGCTGCTGTCAAACTCCGGTTTTGGGAATTGCGCATCTTCTTTGTTGACTGTTGTATCGGATTTTGCTTGCATTAAACTTGCCTCTTGCTTTTGGCGAGCGTATTTTGAACAATTTTAGCGTCTATTTTCAAAACCGCTTTCTCGCGATGTTTTTGAATTTCAAACATGTAAGGCATTAAAATTTTTTCCATAACCGAGCGAAGCCCACGCGCTCCTGTTTTTTGCTCAAGAGTTTTTTTGACTATTATATTTAAAGCCTCGTCTGAAAAAGAAAGCTCTATCCCATCCATTGCAAAGAGTTTGGCATATTGTTTCACAAGAGCGTTTTGCGGTTTTGTCAAAATATTTAAAAGCGCTTCTTCGTCCAACTCGTCAAGGCTAACTATAACAGGCAACCTGCCAACCAATTCAGGGAGAAGCCCGTAGCTTATCAAATCCTCTGGCTCGCATTTACCGAGTACCTCGCCCAGCTTGCTTTCGCTCTTTAATATAATTTCTGCGCCAAATCCCATTCCCCCGCCGGAATTCACGCGCTTTGAAATAACCTTGTCCAAAGTTTCAAACGCTCCGCCGCACACGAATAAAATGTTGCGGGTATTTATGTGAACCAAATTCTGCTCTGGATGCTTGCGGCCACCCTTTGGAGGAATGGCGGAAACGGTTCCCTCTAAAATTTTGAGCAAACCCTGCTGAACGCCTTCGCCGGAGACGTCTCTGGTAATTGAAGGGTTGGCTGATTTGCGGGCAATTTTATCCAGTTCGTCTATAAAAACAATGCCTCTTTCCGCCGCTTGTATGTTGTAATCCGCCGCTTGATAAAGGCGAACCAAAATGCTATCCACATCTTCGCCCACATAACCCACCTCGGTTAAAACGGTGGCGTCTGCTATGGTGAACGGAACTTGCAAAAAACGGGCAAGTGTTTGCGCGAGCAGCGTTTTGCCAGAACCTGTGGGGCCAACAAAAAGAACATTCGATTTTTCTATTTCAACAGTTGGCGCAAATTTTTGTGAATTCCCAAGATAAAGCCTTTTGTAATGATTATACACAGCCACGCAAAGCGCGATTTTTGCAGCTTCCTGGCCTATCACAAATTTATCCAGATGATTTTTTAACTCTATGGGCGAAGGTAAATAAAAATCCATTTGCTCGCTCTGAGGTTGCTGTTGCGCAACAGGCTTTTTGCCTTTGTCGGTCAGAATCATATTGTGGCAAGTCTGTATGCACCTGTTGCATATAGCCGTGCCCTCAGGTCCCGTCACCAATCTCTCAACTTCTTCTATGTTGGCTCCGCAAAAACTGCAAGAGGCTAGACTCTTTTTCACTTCTTTTCCTTTGGTTTAAATACTTCGTCTATAATGCCAAACTCCAGAGCTTCCTGCGGAGTAAGGTAAAAATCACGATCGGTTTTCTGTTTTATTTCCTCGGTGCTTTTTCCCGTGTGCTTAGACACTATTTCGTTTAATTTATCGCGGGTGTTTATCACCTCTTTTGCGTGGATTTGAATGTCTGAGCTTTGCCCTTTTGCGTAGCCTTTTGGCTGGTGCAGCATTATGCGCGAATGCGGGAGCGCAAATCTTTTGCCCTTTGTGCCCGCTGCGAGTATAATAGCCGCCATCGAGGAAGCCTCGCCTATGCAAATAGTCACAACTTCCGAGCGAATGTGCTGGATGGTATCGTAAATGGCAAGCCCGCTTGAGATATAACCGCCTGGGCTGTTGATGTATATGGTTACATCTTTTTGCGGATTTTCGTATTCCAAGTAGATGAGTTGCGCCATTATCACATTGGCAACATCATCGTTTATGGGAGCGCCTAAAAAAATTATGCGTTCTTTGAGCAAGCGCGAATATATATCAAAGGATCGCTCGCCTCTGCCTGTGTCTTCAAAAATGCTGGGAATAATCATATACTCTCCTTTTCCGGCAGGCTTTCGCCTATTAGTAGATTTTGCGCAAGTTCCATTTTGAGGGCTTCGCGGATTTTGTTTATTTGCCCTGTTCTGCGCATGGTATCCTTGACGGAGGCAAAACTCATCCTTGCAGAATCCGCTATCTCCTGAACCTTTGCGTCCACTTGGGCTTGCGTTGGCTTTAGCGATTCCTGTTCAATTATGGAATGCAATATGCGGTCTTCTTGAATGGCGCGGGTAATTTCAGGGCGCATGGCATTTAGCTGCTCTTCGGAGATGGTTACTTCTTCCTCTTCTTCACTTTCGTGGTGCTGGTGGTGATGGTGGCGTTGCATACTTTTTTGTGCTGTGTATTTAATCTGCTCTTCCAAAACGGGAAAGGGATTTTTTTCGATCAGTTTGTCAAAGGCCTCTTTGAGCGCAATTTGGCGGGTCCTCTGCTGCTTGCTCTTTAGGATGTCGTCCATTACTTTGGTCTTAAAATCCGCTTCGTCTGCCGCGCCAACCTTTGAGAAAAGTTCCTCGTCTTGGTTTGGCAGCTCAAGCTCGTAAACGCCCGATACTGAAATTGTGTAATCCACGGTTTTGCCTTTTAGCTCCGAGCCAGGATGGTCTTCGGGATAGTGAATGGTGAATTCCTTTTTGTCGCCTGCGCTTAAACCCACCAATGCTTTTTTCAGCTCCACGAGGTTTATATCCTCGCTTATCTCAATCTCAAAATTTGGATTAGGCGGCAGCGGTTTTTCTTCCCCGTCTATAATCTGCTTTAGGTAGCTGCCTTTTATAACATCATCCAGTTTAGCCGGGCGGCTCACCAGAATCTCTTTTGCAAATCTTTTGCGCAGCCCTTGAAGCACTTCGTTCACCTCTTCTTCCGAAACAACGGCGGCAGAGACTTTAACCCCAAGCTCTTTGTAGCCCTGTACGGTGATGGGCTTGTTGAGCGCGATGGTTAACTTGTAAACCAAGTCTTGCCCTTGGTCGGCTTTGAGGTCCCCAAATTCGGCAGGAGCCGCTATTTCCAGCTTCTCGTCTGTTTTCCAGGTTTCAACTATTTTCTCGAATTCGTTTTTCAAGTCGTTATTCACAACTTTGTCCACTGTTTCGCGATACACTTCTTCGCCAAAGCGGGATACAAAGAGCTGTTTTGGAATTTGCCCAGGTCTAAAACCTTTCATGGATACCTGTTTGCGAAACTCGCCTATGCTTTTTTCAAAGAGCTTTTCCATTTCGCTAACAGAAACGGTGAATTCAACTGAGCGGTGATTGTCGTCAGCTATGCTTATATTGGTTTTGCAGTCTAAAGCCAAGGTTCTCTCCTAGTTAAAATGTAATGCGAAAGGGGGGAGTTGAACCCCCATACCTTGCGGTGCTAGATTCTAAGTCTAGTGCGTATGCCAGTTCCGCCACTTTCGCAAAATGTTTGGATAGTAAATGTAGTAAAATAGATGTTCTGATACTTAATTCCTTGGAATTTTGGTCAGGCTCAAATCCATTGGCTGCCGGTGATACTTACCGTGAAACAGACGCAAACGGAAATTCCGTTACCGCCGTAAAAATGGAAGACGGTTCTCTCTATATGCGCCTAGATGCCGCAACCGGCGAAAAACAGGAATTGGTTCTTCAAAAAGACGAAGAGGTAATCCGCATCCTGGATGTAAAAGGCAGCGTATTGAAAGAAGCCGCGTTTGCTGAGGCTGAATAATTATTGTTTTTTTGCCTTTATGTATGCAGACAAGGTGTCTAAGAATACTTCATCGTGGTCTTGCGCACCGTTGATTCTTGTTATAATGGAGCTATCGTAGGCTCCTAAGACGGCAGCGGTTTTGGTTTCGTATTCGTGTAGGCGGGCGCGGATCACGCTTTCGTCGGCGTCGTCTTTGCGCCCTTCTATTTTTGCCCTTTTTAGCAAGCGGTCAACTATAATTGAGTTTTCTGGAATATCAAGGACAAAAACGTGCTTAACTTCAACAACGCTTTTTATCAACTCCGCCTGCGCAACGGTGCGCGGAATCCCGTCCAAAAGAAAGGAGCTTTTTTCCGGGTCAAATTTGTTCGTGTCTATTAAGCCATTTATATAACGTGAAAAAATTTGAATGGTCACCTCGTCTGGGACCAACTTGCCTGCTCCGGCATAGCTCGAAAATAATTTGCCACTTTCGCTCGCTGGCGACAACCCTCTGAATATATCGCCGGTTGAGAGATGCTTTATGCCAACTGCCGAGGATAACTTTGCACCTACGGTTCCTTTTCCCGAACCCGGTGCGCCAAAAATCAGAAATGCGGATACTTTCATAATGGTAAATTAGGAAATCTATTCCCTTATAAACAAAATTGAGCCAGCGAATACCAAAAGCAGAACAATTATTTTCTGCGGCGGGAACGGCTCTCCAAAAACCGCAAACCCGCCTATGGCAGGTACAACCAAGCCAACGGCGGCGGAAAGCGGGATAACAAACAACGCCCTGCCCCTGCGAAGCCCAATCTGAGAGCAGAGGAACGCGGCCAAGTAAAGCACGGCAAAGGCAAAAATGCGCAAATCAACAGGTGGCGGGAACAGACCCTCCAAAGAGATGCTTTTGTAAAAAACAGCGGAAAGCCCAAAACCCACGCCGGCGCACAGGGAATCCACGGTTTCCGAAGTTCTGAAAATTGAGCAAAACACAGCGAGCAGGGCAAGCACGGCCACAGCATAAATCCAAAGCGTCTCTTTTGGCTTAAACCCTTCGGAACTTTCCCCGGCCATAGTCCCATCTATCAAAAGCCCGCAGAAAATCAGAGCTATGGCAAAAGCCACTTTGCGGGTCATTCTTTCCCCCAAGATCTTCCACCCTAAAATTGCCGTCAATGCAGGGTTTAAAGCCATAAAGGGCTGGACCAAACTTATATTGTATTCCGCCATAGCTGCATAGTAGAGCAGGGTTGCTATGGCGCTCAAACCCAAACCGCCCAGCCAAAACTTATTCTTAGCCAGGGACTTTGCGGAATTTGCCTTACGCAAACCTATGCTTTCAAAAATATTCCCAAAAGCAAGCCCCACCGCTGAACTCAATGTCAAAAGAAAAAACATTAATTTTCGCCGTAGAGTTCCATATAAGTCCAATAATTTCCGAGCACGCGCTTCACGTAATCTCTTGTTTCCCAATAGCTGACTTCTTCCACCCTTACATCCCACGGCAGAGGGCCGTGATTTGTCATCCAGCGAACGGCAGGCGCCGGGCCTGCATTGTAATTCCCCAGAATGCCTATGTAGTCCCCTTTATATTCAACATGCAAATCATTTAAATATCTAATTCCCAAACGGATATTCATATATGCGTTGTACAGCATATCTTTGTTGAATTTCTTTATGCCTTCGCTTTTTGCCAAAACCTCTCCTGTTGCAGGCATAATTTGCAAAAGCCCTCTAGCCCCAGCTGGAGACGTGATCGCAGCATCGAACATGCTCTCTTGCCTCATAACGGAATAAATTAGAAAAGGGTCTATCTTTGCGTGCTTTCTCACTTTTACCTCGTGCGGCAAGGGAAAAAGGAATTTTAAAACCTGAGTCGGAATGCCGGCCATTTTCTCTCTGGAAACAAGGTCTAAAAAATTGCGCGCCAATCTGTGCGCCAAAGCGTATTCGCCGTTTTGCATAAACATCATGCCGTATCTGTAATAAAACTCCGGGCGGTTTTTATGAAGTTCAAGGGCTTCGTTGTAAAGCACATAAGCCTCTCTTTCAAAGCCGCTGCGGAGCAAAATGCTTATCAGTTCCAGACGCTCTACGCTTACAAGGGAATCCTTTTCGTTTGCTTCCTTTTTTTGCAAAGATCTCAGCCATACTGCTGCGGCTGAATCAGTCATTTCCGCTCCGAGCCTGGGAGTGTTTTCAGAGAGTTCGTATTTTAAGATGTGCTTTGCGCGCCAGGAATAGTAACCCAGAGGAAAGTCCGCTATAACCGCGTTGTAAGCCTTTGCCAAGTTCTCTTTGCCAAGCATTCTTTGGCATTCCGCATAAAAGTAAAGGGCAGCGCTTCTAGGCATTAACCCTAAATATTCCTTTGCGGATTCTGCAAATATATCTGCGGCTTCCGCGTATTTTCCCTCTTTATAACTTATAAACCCAACTCTGAACTTTGCCCATTGCCTGCTTTTGTGCTTCCCGAATTTAGGGTCGTAAAGCTTTTTGTAAACTTTGATGGCTTCCTCATAATTTTTCGCTTGTTCAAGTTCAAAGGCTTTTACCCATAAATTGTTTGCGTTTTCTGTGCTGAACGAGAATTTTCTCTGAAAAATAGAATCAAGCCTTTTCGCCTCTTTTTTATTGCCTGTGCTTCTAACTATTTTTTGCAAATTCTGCATCCATACGGCATTGTATTCCACGCTGTCTAAAAGTTTTTTATACTGCTCAATGGCTAGATCGGTTTTATTCAACTGTTTCCACGCCTCTGCCCGCATTTCCATAAAAGCTATTCTTTTTGCGGAATCAGGTTTTGTTTTTCTGGCTAGGATGGAAGTTATTTTGTCTGCGCATTTCTCGTAATGCCTTCTTCTGCACAGGGTTGTGACAAAATCGTAATCTTCGCTCTCCGGGGCCAGCCTGAGCAAAGCCCCAAATGCAGAGTCGGCGTATTGGTCGGAGGGCCTCAGGAGGGAGAGGTAAAGGGGCACCGCCGCCGCTGTATTTTTTTCCTTTTCCTGCAAGGCGGCTAGCTTTAATTTTAAAAATCGCTCATGTGCTGAATTCGATGATTTGGCATTCAGCCGTTGTTGCAGGGAATCTTTTTTTGCGCTGTTAATAATCGCTGTATCGCGCATAATGCCATCTACTAAAACCCTGTCCACCATATCCCACAAATTTTTATTGCTCTTTATGCTCTTTATGCTGAGCAAAATTTTTCTGCTCTCTTGGATGTTGCCCCTTTCCAGCTCGCATCTGGCAAGCCTTATAACAATGGGGCCATACAGAAGGTTCGGGGCTTTTTCCAGCAGAGGCGTATATATGGCAAAAGCGCTATCCCATTTTTTGTCGTAAAAAAACACCGAGGCTCTCAAAAGCTCTTTGGAAAAGGAATCCTTTGCGCTTTCTATTCCCTGCAAGGCAAGCTCCCTGCGCAAAACTTCGTTTTTGAACGCATCTGGAGGTAGAAGTTCAAGCTCCTTGTCGGAATCAAGGTCTTGGGCCACGGCAACTGAAAGGCATAGCGTTAGTAGAATTAAGAATAAATGTTTCATTTTGATGTAATTTAGAATTTTTCTAAATTATTCTCCGTGAAAAAATAATTCAGAGAGATTTATGAGCGAAAAACCATCAAATTCAAACAGCAACGCTGCTCTAAATAAGACGGAATCCCTGTTTGAATACTTAAAAGAAGATTTTTTTCCCAGGCATGGGACAAAAGTTATAATAGTCCTATTTATTGTGGTTACGGCGGTTTTCGCTTTAATCCGCCAGCTGGGCGCCAACGCAGAAAAAGAAGCTGCAATGGCGGAGGAGCTTGGCAAGGGTTTGGATTATATGTACATAGGCAAAGGGGATTCGGCTCTCATAGCGTTTGAAAATGCAATTCAAAGCGGGGCCTTCAGTGGCCTGCCTTTGGCAAAAGCGGCTCTTTTGGCCGGCAACCTTCGCCTGCAAACTGAGAACTTGGATAGCGCGGAAATTCTGTATAGGCTGGTAATTTCCAACGCTCCCAAGGTTGAGATAATCGCCTCTGCTGCGGAGCACGGGCTTGCTGTGGTGGCTATGGAAAGGCAAAACTATCCCGAAGCAATTTCCCTTTTAAACGAATTCGTGAATAAATATGGCAAGCGCACGGGCAACTTGTCAAAGAGATATACCAAAGCCGAGCCTATGGACAATATTTCAACCGTCCCGGACGCTCTGTGGAAATTAACCCTTTGCTACCTGGAAACCGGTGATAGGGAAAGCGCAAAACAAACCGCTGAAAGGCTATTGACAGTTTACGGAGATTCACAAAAAGCAGCAGATGCTTCAAAGTTGCTTGCAACCCTAGTGGAGAAATAAAAATGTTGACTTGGATAAGCGAAAACGCCAAATGGGTTATTTACATATCAATAGCGGGAATTGCCGCAGGCTTGCTATTCATGGATATGTCTGCTTTGCAAATAGATAAAAGGCCTCCTGTTGGAACGGTGAACGGCGAAAAGCTCTCTTATGATTTATTTGATACCCGCCTGCGGCAGCTCCAGAGCCAGCAATCGGGGCTTTCCAACGAGCAGGTTGCTAAAATGCGGGATGAGTTGTTCAGTTCTTTTGTTCAACAGCAATTGAAGGAAAAAGTTATTGATAATTTAAAAATAACTGCATCCGTTTACGAAATGAACAGGGATTTGCGCACAAGCCCTCCGCAAGGCATAGACCGCGAGCCTATATTCCAAACAGACGGGGTTTTTGATTTTGCAAAATACGAAGAATGGCTTGCCAACCCAGCTACCTACAACCTCCCCTATATGCGGGAATACGAAAATATTCTGAAAACCATAAGAGTTCCGGAAAAGCAGCTTCGTGTGTTTCTAGGCGCGGGAATTCACCCGTCAACTTTGGAGGCAAAATACAAAGTGTTGCGCAACGAAACAAAATTTGAGCTTTTGAATGCGCAAGGCGACATCGGCTCTTTTGAAGGAGTCCCGGTTTTGCAGAGTTCTGTGGATTCCCTTTTCAATGCCGAGCCAGATAGCTTTTTTGTAGCGGAAGATTTGGCAAAAGTTCGCTATGTGGCAATACCCATTATGCCAAGCGTAAGGGATATAGAGAGCACGCATGAGTACGCAAAAATGCTGCTCGCTCAAATAAAGGAAGGTTCGGATTTTGCGGAGATAGCCCGTAGCAGTTCCGATGACCCTGGTTCCGCTGCGCAAGGCGGCGAGCTTGGCGATTACACTCCGCACGGGAGATGGGTTAGGGAATTTGACAGCACCGCATTCGCGCTGGATTCCGGCGAGATAAGCGAACCCATTCGCACTCAGTTCGGCTACCACATAATTCAGAGCCTTGGCAAAAGAGTGGAAAATGGAGAGGAGCAGGTAAAGGCAAGGCACATACTCCTTTCGATTACCGCAACATCGGAAACCATAGATAGTTTGGAAGCTATTTTAACCGATATAAAAAACGAAGTTGACGCAAATAAAGGTTTTGAAGCAGTGGCAGAAGCCAAAGGACTTGAATCAAAAACATCCAATTGGTTTAAAAGAGGCGGCGAAGTTTTGGAACTTGGTCATATACCTGGGCTTTCTTCTTTTGCGTTTTTTAATCCGCTGCGTCCAAAAGACAATTCCAAAACATCCGAAGTTCTTCAGAATTCAAACTGGATTGCCATATTCGAAAAAATTGACAATTTGCCAGCTGGCTCAAGGAGCTTGGATTTTGCCCAGCCAAAGATAGAGGAAAATCTAAAGACAAGGGCAAAAGTAAATGAGGTAGCAAAGCATTTAAAGGCGCATCTTAATAAAATTGCCGCAATTGAAGTTTTGGACTCCGCTGCAAAACACAGCGTTGAAAAAGTTACCATAGATTCCGCTTTGACTTCTTATGAAGGATATTTGCCAGGCCTTGGCTACGCAAACCCGGACCTTTACAGAGCGCTTTCCAGCGCGAAAGAAGGGGAGTGGAGCGGGCCTTACACCAGCGCTCAAAATGCGGTCTTGCTCAAAATTCTCAAAAAGAGCGTTCCAGACGATGAAAAACTCAAAACTTTGATAAGGGATGAACTCTCCATGGCTTGGCAATACGGTGCTTTTAGCGCATTCAGCGAATATATGCGCAATTTGGAGTCCGGGGCAAAAGTTGTGAACAATGTGGATCTGTATTACAGAGAGTAATTTTAAAATATGTCTAAGCAATTCGTTGTAATTGGGCTGGGGAATACTGGCTCAATTTTGGTAAAGCAACTTTCCGATTTGGGGCACGCTGTTCTTGCCATAGACAAAGACCCGGAAATTGTGCAAGACATAACCCCGCTTGCAGCTCAAGCGGTTGTGGCGGACTTTTCAAAAAAAAAGATGTTGCAGAATCTCCCGCTTAAGAATGCGGATTTTGTTATTGTTTGCATAGGTTCTATTGAAAATTCACTGATAACGGTTCTCAACTTAAAAGAATTTGGCATTTCTAACATAATTGCAAAAGCAACGGACGATGCCCATTCCTCCATACTCGAAAAAATGGGTTTGAGCATAGATAACATATTCCAGCCTGAACGGGATATGGCAATAGAGCTTGCCAACAAACTGGATAAATTGGGCAAGCCCAATATTTTGGATTTTATGCCTTTGATGGCTGGCTATTCCGTTATGGAATGGAAATGCCCAAAAAATTTAATTGGCAAAACTTTGATGGAAGCGAATTTAATCAACAAATACGGAGTTCAGGTAATAGCCATTAAGGATGCAAAAAGCCAAAAGCTAAACGCTGTCCCCAAAGCTCAATACGAATTTTGCGAAGGCGACATCTTGTTTCTCTTTGGGCCAGATGACGCCTTGGACAAGGTGTAAGCCCTTACCGAGAGTAACGCGCCTCCGCTCAAAATCATGGCGAGGCAAAGCATTTGCCCGCGGCTCATGCCCAAGGCATTTACGCATAGCTCCATACCCGGCTGGCATAGATGGGCGTCTGGCTGCCTGAAAAATTCTATGAAAAATCTCGCCGTCCCGTAGCCAATCAAGTAAAGAGCCATAACATGGTCTTTTAGCTTTGGGAACAACCGCCACAGGGCGTAGATAATCCCGAACAGGATAAATCCTTCAAAGCACATCTCATAGAGCTGGCTGGGATGCCTTAAAACAGTTTGGCGCCCAAACAACATTCCAATAGCCGACTCCGTGACTCTCCCGTAAAGCTCGCCGTTTATAAAGTTCCCAAGCCGACCAAAGGTATAGACCAAAGGCACAACAAGAAAAATGGTGTTTACGCTTTTCCAATAATCGAGCTTCTGTTTTTTTATCGCGTAAGATGCTGCCAAAAAAGCACCTATAAGCCCGCCGTGATAGCTCATCCCGGAAATACCTGTGAAATGAAACCCACCCTCGAATGAAAACGGCAGGATAATTTCCGAAAGGTTATTTATGTAATAACCTAAGTTGTAAAAGAACACATAGCCAAACCGCGCCCCGAACAAGATGCCAGCTATGAGCCATGTCATCACGCTTTCCAATTGTTCCTTTTTCATGGGCTGAATTTTATATTTGGTTGTGAAATGCCAAATCAAGTGATAGCCAAAAAAGAAGGCTATCAAATACATCAACCCGTACCACCGCACAGGGAAATCAAAAACGGTAAACGCCGTAGGGTCCATGCGTTGCGGGATTGTGTTCCACCAAGAATAAGACATGGAGGTAAGGTAGAAAATTTTTGTTTTTAGTTTGCTATAAACGGGTTCACCAAATAATTCGCCTTTTGAATGCGGGATGGGGCAGTTAGGTCTATCAGCTTTGCAAATGGCGTTAAGGGCAAGTATTCGTGGGTTTCTGGTTTGTTCTCGAATTGCTTTATGGTTTCGCTTTCCGCGTTCCCAACATAATAAAAATCTGCCCTCGCGTGCAGAACTATCTCTTTGCCGTGCAGCATTGCCAACGCTTTCAAAGTGGAAATCCCGTGCAGGGTTCTTTTGCCGCTAAAGCACAAACCCTCGCAAAAGGCAATGCCAGCGCGAATGCCCGTGAAACTGCCTGGGCCAAGCGTCACCAAAACCCGCTCTATCCGCGAAATCTCAAAATTATTTTCCGCAAGCAACTTATCCAGCAGAGATTTTAATTCGCTGCCTTTTGCCTCTGGCTCCGCTAATTCAAAATAGGCATCGTTTGCATAAAGCCCCAAATTAACGCCCTTGCGCGAGCAGTCAACTAGCAAATCCATTTTTATTTTTCCAACAGCACTTTTTGCGCCGGGTAAGCCATTGTTATTTTTCTCTCTGCGAACTCGTCTATAATTGCCAAGTTTATTTTCTGCTGAACATCCATATATACTATGAACTCTGGGCTTTTTATCCAGTAAACAAATTCATAATCTATGGAACCAGGGCTAAAGCCTTTTAAATGCCCTCGGTCAAAACGAGCATCTTCTTGGCTATCTATTATATTTTTCACCATTCCTGTAATGGCGTGTATGTTTTCTCTTGTGGTCAGGTTGCTCACATTCAAGCTAAAAACTATGCGCCTCTCCGTCATGCGCTTAAAATTGTTCACCCGGCTTTCCAAAAGGTCGCCGTTGGAGATTACAATCTGCTCGCCGTTTACGGAGCGTATGCGCGTTGTCTTTATGCCTATGGATTCCACCGTGCCTCTGATTTCGCCCACCATCACAAAGTCCCCTGCTTCAAAGGGCTTCTCCAACATTATGGAAATAGAGGCGAACAAATCGCCAAGGATTTTTTGCATAGCTAGGGCAATGGCTATACCGCCAACCCCAAGCCCTGCCAAGAGCGAAACAGCTTCTATTCCCAGATGGTCTAGAATCAAGAGCAAAACTGCGGCCCATATAAGGAACCTGCCAAACCATAGAATAATCACAACTGCGGTGTTCTGAGCCGGGTTCTCATTCTTCTGGCTCCAGTTTCTTAGACCCTTGCTAAATATCACGTTTGACCAAATCCCAGCTTGGATGAATATTGCGAACATCAAAATTCTAAACGGGAGAAAATCATATTCGCCCAGCTTTAAGAATTTTGTGCCAAAGAAAAAGGCAATGGCTATAAAAAACCAAGTTTTGCTGTGTTTGAGCGCGCCTACCGCAATATCGCCGGGTTTGTTGAGTTTGTGGTTAATCATCTCATCTATTTTTTTGACTATTAAACTAAAAAATGGCCTAAGTATAAAATAAACTGCCGTAGCCGTTGCTATTGCCAAAAACCAATTCCACAGGGAATTTCCAAAAAAGTAAACCCCTTTTTCGATTTCCATAAAGTCGTCTAAATAGGTCAGCAAACTATCCATGCGAAGGAAGATACAAAAAATTTCTACCTTTATAATATGCCAGATATAATAATAAGAGCAACAGGAAAGCAAGCACCTCTTAGATTTGTGCTTGTTTCTATAAAAGATGCCATGAACGAGATAGGCGCAAAACACGAGGCAAAAGGCTTTGCGTTAGAATTCATGGCAGATACGGCAGCGGCTTCCCTCCTGCTTTCTAGCGGGTTGAAGTTCCCCGGCACGGTTAGTTTGCGAATGGATATGGACGGAGATTTGAGCTGTGCGCAAGCGGATTCCACCCCGCAAGGGCTTTTGCGAGCCATGATTCCCCAAGAAGGTTTGCAAAAAATATATACAGGCGACCCGTTTATAACTCCGCAAAAGTTAACAGTCATTCAGCTCAACGAAAAATCGCAAAGGGTAAAGGAGAGCATAGTGGAAGCGCCTTCTATGCAGATGGGGGTTAACCTAACCGCTTACCTGCGCCAATCGGAGCAGACAAAAAGCGCAGCCGGAATTTTGGCAAAAGCATCGGAAGAAAGCCCTTGCAAACTGGATTTTGCAATAGGTTTTTTGATAGAAGCGTACCCGGATATAGAAGAAAAAGATCTTGAAATAATGAGAGCCGTTATTCGCCATTTGCCAGGCTTAAAAACTTATTATGACGACAGAGAATATAATATCTTGAATTTACTTGATGAGCTGCGCGGCCCTTATGACGTGGATATTGTCAAAGAAATTGTTCCAAAAGCCTATTGCCCGTGCAGCCGTGAACGAGTTATCGCAAGCCTATCGTCTCTGCATTCGTGCGAAATTAGGGACATAAAGCAGAAGGATGAAATTTTAGATGTGGTGTGCGATTTTTGCAGAACGCATTATGAGGTGAAACCCAGCGAATTATGAACTATCATTCCTTCCATAAAATATTCAAAAGCGCCAAACTCTGAATTCTTATTTCGGTTGTTATGTAGTCAAGGGTCTCGCTCAATTTGCCGTGGAGCAGCATAATGGGGATTGCTATTATAAGCCCGGTCTCGGTTGTTATAAGAGCCTCGGAAATGCCGCCGGCTAAAATCCTCGCATCATTTGTCCCGGCTTGGGTTATAACCTGGAACAGCAAAATCATTCCCGTGACCGTTCCCAAAAGCCCAAGCAGAGGCGCGATGGTTCCAAGCGCGGCCAAAAAGCTCATCCGTTTTTCGAGTTTAGACTGCTCCGCCAGCAAAATTTCTTGCAGGATTTTTTGAGTCCGCTCTTTTCCATGTTCGCAATTTTCTACAATGGTCCCCAGAATTTTGCCTAGACACGTATTCTGGTTTTGGCATAAAATTTTTGCTTCAGAAATTTTATTGCCCTTCACAAGGGGTTGCAATTTATTTACAAATGTCTTTGATATATGCCCGTGTTTCCCAAGCACAAAAGTGCGCTCAAAAGCCAAAAACAGAGCGGCAAGCGCAACAAGCGCCAAAGGGTACATAACAAGCCCGCCAGCCTTGAACCAAGATAAAAATTTTTGTGCATTGTTTTGCTCGGTGCTGCTGAGGTTGCCCATAACGGACTTTGTTTGCAGAACATCTATGGGAACCCAAGCGGAATCCGCCCCTTGCTGCGCATTGAAAACGGCTCGCCTAAAATCCGCTTCGAGTTCTTTTGAAAAAGAGGAACGCCACTCAAAAAGCTTTCCTTGCAGGGTGCCGGTTCGCAAAACTGCCTGCATGTCATTTTCCGCAGAGCTGGCATAGAATATTGTCCCAAGCCTTAGCCTATAGGAATCTTTTGCCGTGAACTCCTGTGTTTGCGTCAATTCAAGCCGCCCTAGCAAATCTTTGAAATAAGTTTCGATGGTTGGTGGGTTATTTGCAAAATTCAGCAAACGCTCTTCCATTTTCGCCGGAAAATCCTGCGGAATTTCCTCTATTCTTTTGTCGATGGATTGTTTTATCAAAAGATAAAAATTGTCCAAGCCGTTTTGCGCGGCGGCATTCCTTTCCTTTTGCTCAATTGCCAAATTGCGGAGCGAGCCTAGCTCTGTTGCCGTGCGGGATATGTCATCGGAGATTTTGGTATAGCGTCCTTCCAAAAAACGGGTTTCGTTTTGATATTCGGAGTTCGCTTGGTTTTGAGCGTAGCGGCTCTGCCAGCGAGCCGCTTCTGCTTTTTCCAGCTGGTTTGCTTTTTCCAGCCTAATTCTTTTGAGGGCTTCAACTTCTTGCCTTATTGAATCAAGGGTACGCTGCTGCGCAATTGGGTCAATAACATTATCCCTCGCAGCGAACACTGAAACTGCTAAAAACAAAAGTACTATTATAAAATGCATGTAAAGGGAAGATAGAAAAAAATATCGCGTGTGTAGGGGTGCGATTAATCGTGCCCCTACACACGCGATATTTTCTATATTCCTTTAAATTTCATGCAAAAATTTGTTATTCTTATCCTGTCTGTCGCTTCGCTTTTTGCTAAAGCGGCGGAAGATGGCGGTTTGTTTGAATTTAAAAGATTTTTGGCTCTGCCCCTCGGTGGCTATTCAGAAGAAACAGGGATTATTCTAGGCGCGGGCATGTTGCTCTTCATAGAGCCGCCGGCAGAAGATGGCTCAAGCGCAGGCAGCAACTACATGCTGGCGGTTATGACATCGTTTAAAAACCAATCGACTATTGAAAACAGGCTGACTTTGGAACCCAGCAGGCATTGGAACCTATTGGTGTATTTATCTCTGCAAAGCTGGCCCACGCAATATTTTGGAGTTGGCAACGACTTGGACGAAAACAGATACGGCATTTATACCGCTAAAGGCATTCGTGCCCCAATATCTATGAGAACGGATTTATTTTTGCCTGAATCGTGGCAGAGCAAATTCACCTACGGGCCGGAAATAGATCTGGAATACATAGCTTTTGATTATGAGGATGGTTTTTTGGAATTTCACAACACGGATGTGAGAAATTCCGTTAGGTTTGGCACGGGTTACAATTTAACATATAGCAGCAGCGAAAAAAATGACTGGCCCCGCAAAGGTGCTTTTGTGCAGTTCAAGCACATACTTTTTAAATCAAAAGATAATAATTGGCAAAACAAGGCAAATTTTTTCACATGGAAAAATTTAGATACAAGGATGTATATTCCTTTGCCTATGTTGCCGGAAGGAGTGCTTGCGCTAGGCTCTTATTTGGAAGATTTTGAACTTGAAGTTCCTTTTGACCGCTTGGCAAAACCCGATGGAATAGAGCAGCTGAGGGGCTTGAGCAAAGGGCTTTTGGCAGATAGAACTTCTTGGGTTTTGCAATCGGAATTGCGCAGCCATCTTTTTTGGCGCATTAAAGGGACATTGTTTTACGAGATGGCTAAAGTTGGGGACGGAATCCGCGACCTTAACAGCAACAAATGGCACAATTCAATGGGTATAGGCGGCAGGTTTTTGGTTAACAAAGACAGCAAAACCCATATACGCGGGGATTTGAGTTTAATAAATAGAAAAAAAATAGGAATGGCAGTTCAGGTAAACGAGGCGTTCTAGTTATTTTCTATATTCCTACCGATATGAAAAAGATTCAAGCTATATATATAGCATTCGCTTTGCTAGGGTTTTTATTGACCAGTTGCGCAACAAAGAGGTTTAACATCAATGCAGTGGATTTTTCTTATGACGATATAGAGCAAAACATATTGCCGCTGAAGTTCCATGATAGAAGCAGCGTAACTCTTGAAACTGCGGATAAAATCGTAAAAGGCATTTCAGCGAAAGATACCAATGCTTGGGGTTATTATTACATCAGCCATAGCTTTGATAGAACCGAAAGGAAATTATTTGACATTATAAATATTGACTATATAACATTCATACTGCATGTTGTTGGAGTTCCAGAAGCGAGGGTGAATCACAATTTGGTAGCTCGCGTCTATTTATTTGACTCAAAAGGAGATATAGTTGAGATTTATGAAAAAACTGGTTTTATAATGACATATAGAGGGTTGTGGTATGGCTATAATCTTCCAATAGAAAGAATGGCAAAAGAATATAAAAGAATGTTTCAGGAAATTATAAATGATATAAGCGCAAGCAGGGATAGAACAAATGATTTATTGCTAATGGCTGGAACTATGGAAAGCGATGATATGGCAGGAGCTTATACGAAAATCTATATGATAATAAAATAACTATCTTTTTCCCGATGCTTCACATAAAAGATTTACATGTTTCTCTTGCGGACGGAACGGAAATAATAAAAGGTTTGAGTTTATCTGTTGGCAAAGGGGAGATTCACGCCATTATGGGGCCTAACGGAGCAGGCAAAAGCACGCTTTCAAAAGCCATCGCTGGGCATCCCAGCTACAAAGTGACAAAAGGCAGCATAGAATTTTTGGGGAAAAACTTGCTTGAGCTATCTGTTTCCGAGCGGGCAAATGCGGGATTTTTTATAGGCTTTCAATATCCATTGGAAATAGCGGGGCTTGGCAATGAGGAGTTTTTGCGCGCTGCCTTGGACGCAAAGCACAAAGCGCTCAACCTGCCAAAACTCAGCGATGGCGAATTCAAGAAAAAAATGGAAAACTCCATGCAGCTTCTGGAGATGGATTCGCGTTTCAGGGACCGAGGGTTAAATGAAGGTTTTAGCGGCGGAGAAAAAAAGAGAAATGAGATTTTGCAAATGGCTATGCTGGAGCCAGCCCTCGCATTTTTGGACGAAACGGATTCCGGGCTGGATATAGATGCTCTGCGCATAGTTGCAAACGGAATAAATAAATTGATGAATGAGCAACGTTCCATTGTGTTGATAACGCACTATCAACGGTTGCTGGATTATGCAAAGCCTAAGTTTGTTCATGTTTTGATGGATGGCAAAATAGCTAGGAGCGGTGGGTCTGAGCTGGCTTTGGAACTGGAAGAAAATGGATATGAATAGCCTGCTGTTTATTTCCGAAAATGTTTCTAAAAAATTCTCCTTGGCGGAGAACGAATGTTTAAGCATTTTGTCTTTCAACTCTCAAAACGATCTAAGCGTTGAGCTTTGCGGGGAAGGAGCGGCTTTTGAGTACAGAAGCCTTTCCATTTTTGGCAAAGAGGAAAAAACAGAACAGAAAATACGCGTTGCGCATAAAGCGCAGAATACAAAGAGTTTTTTATTTGCAAGGCATATACTGAGCGATAGCTCAAAAGCGATTTTTAACGGGATTATAGAAGTTGGCAAGCACTCTTCAAACATAAGTTCAAGGCAGTTGGTGAACAGCATGTTGCTTTCGCCATACGCAAAGGTGATTTCAAAGCCCGAACTCAAAATTTACTGCGATGATGTTGAATGTTCGCACGGCAACACCTGCGGCGGCTTGGACGAAGACTCGCTATTCTTTTTGCAATCCAGAGGCATGGATTTAGAACAGGCAAAAAAAATTCTGCTCCAAGCCTTTGCAGCGGATATTGCAAAAAAGCACCCAAACGAAGAACAAGTTTCTATATTTACCCACCTATGCCTAACTATGTATGCAAAGGAGCAAAATTAAGATGCTCCATGGGTTCTGAGCAGTCCGCTTTGGATGTTATACATCCGTCAAATCCCGTGTATATGCACGGAGAGCTGATGGCAAACATTATGGACCATAAACCTATGGTGAACATAAAACCTTTTGGGTACTGCAAATCGCTGGAAGCGCCTTGCGTCCCAAGTACCGCATTTCCGTGGCTTTCTGGCAAAACGGATGTCTTGGTGAAAGGGCAGCCTGCCCTTATGGATGATTGCAAATGCGTATGCGCATGGGCAGGAAAAATTGAAATCTAGCAACTCGATAGTAGCCCCAAGCGTTTTGAATGCAAATTTTTTGCATTTGGAAGCGGACATAAAAGCTACCGAGCGAGGCGGCGCAGACTGGATCCACTTAGACATAATGGATGGGAATTTTGTCCCGAATATATCCTTTGGCCCCGGCATAGCGGCGCAAATCCGCAAATGCACAAAACTTCCCTTGGACTGCCACTTGATGATAGAGCAACCCGAACTGCACGTTGAGGCTTTCGCAAAAGCTGGCGTTCAGTACATAACCGTTCATGCAGAGACAACCAAACATTTGGACCGTTTGCTGAACAAAATAAAGGAGCTTGGGTGCAAGGCTGGAGTCTCCATAAATCCCGCCACGTCGCTGGAAGCCATAGCGGAAGTGCTGGACCTGGCAGACTTGGTTTTGATTATGAGCGTAAACCCCGGTTTTGGCGGGCAATCGCTAATTCCGTATTGCCTGGATAAAATCAGCTATTTGCGCTCCATGAAACCGAATTTGCAGATAGAAATAGATGGCGGGATTAATTTAAAAACCATGCCGCTCGCTAAAAAGGCCGGCGCAAATATATTTGTTATAGGTTCCGCCATATTTGGCGCAAAAAACATAGAAACAGAAACAAAAAAATTTTCTAGATTAATATAAATATGCTGATAGAATTGTTAAAGAGTAAAATTCATAGAGCCACAGTAACCGATGCTTGTTTGGATTATGAAGGTTCAATAACAATAGATAAAGAGCTTATGGAGGAGGCTCGGCTATTTCCGCACGAAAAAGTTCAAGTGCTAAACATGAATAATGGAGAACGTTTTGAAACTTACGTAATAGAAGGCAAGCCCAAATCTGGCATTATATGCCTGAACGGAGCCGCGGCACGGCTTGTGCAGAAAAATGATTTGGTTATAATAGCTACGTACGTATCAATGACGCCAGAGGAAGCTAAGAGCTGGAGGCCCAAGGTTGTTAAAGTTAACGAAAAAAATAGGGTAAAGGTAAAAAAAGGGAGTACATAAAAGGATTTTATATAGATTTGTTTTTTTATATTTTAAATTTTTAATTTTGATTAAATAAGGAGAGGGAGGAGTTATGGTAGTGAATAATACCAATTATGAAAATTCGTATAGTGGGCTTAAAGATGAATGCGCACGCATCTCTTTGGAGATCACTGAGGCCGCACATTTGCCGGGCGAGAGACGCTCTAAGGAATTCCAAAATCTCTTAAAGGAGATTTTGGAATTGAAAAAGCAAGACCCCAACAATGAGGTTTTTGAACTTCATTCCCTTTTGGGTTTAATGCTTTTGAAAACCGACCAGCAGCGAGCCGCCATCACAGAGTTGCAACTTTCGCTAAAGCTGGCGCAAACAAGTGGCAACTCCAGCAATGATGTGGCTGGCGTCTGGTACAACATGGGCATCGCTTACATGGAGCTGAACCTGTTTGACGATGCCTATAAATGTTTTCAGTCTTCGCTTGCGCTCCGGCCTCACAACATAAAAATCTTCACATCTATGGCGGTTGTTAAGCAGATGCAGCGCGACTTCAAAAAATCTTACGAGATTCTTTGCGACGTGCTGAAATATGAAAATCCGCAAAACTCGGATGTGGAAAAAGTTTTCATATCGCTTGGCTATACGCTTTTTCATTCAAAGAATTTGACGGAAGCTATGGAATGCGCAAATAAGATTTTGCGGCAGGTGAATAGCGAAAGCGAGAAGGCTTTGAAATTAAAAGGTACTATCCTTCATACGCAGGGTGATTATAAAGGGGCTTGGGAATGTTGCAATATGATTTTTTCACTCACCCCAGATTCACCAGAAGGGCATTTGCTCGCTGGCATCATCGCTTTTTCCGAAAAGAATTATCGCAGGGCATATTCGCATTACAACAAAGCGAGAAAAATAGGGCGGAGCTATAGCTTCACGCTTTACAATTCAATAGCCACGGTGCTTTCCAAATTGCAGAAGTTCCCACTTGCGTTAAAGGTGTATCGCTATATATTATCCATAGACCAAAACCCTGCGCACAGAAATTCCGCTAATAAATCCATAAACTTTTTTGAAAGCATGGCGGCGCGCAAGCAGTTGGAAAATATGGATGCGGTAAACCAAAAAGACGATTCCAGATTTGAACTGCCCGCTTATGAGATATTTAAAAAGGCATCAAAATTTATGGATAACGGGGATTCCGAGAAAGCCCTTGAGATGCTCAAGAAAGCCCAGAAAACAGAGGGCGCAGACAAGGTTTGGGAAATAGAAAACACCATAGGGCGCATACACCATAAAGAGCGGAATTATTCCATAGCCATTCCTTACTTTGAGCTTGCTGCAAAAAAATCCGGCAATTCCGTCAGCGTTTTGCACAACCTGGCATCTTGCTTGGCAAAGAACAGCGAATACGAAAAGGCCTTGGGCGTAATAGACCAGTTGTTGAAAATACAACCGGATTCTCAGCTGGCAAAAAAGATGCGCGCTGTATTTTTGGGCAAGCTCGGCAAGTACAACGATTCCGCCGAGTGTTTGAGCGAGCTGCTGGAAAAGGAACCTAAAGACACTTATTCGTTGATGTCTATGGGAAGGGTTTGGCAAGAGAAAGGCGATTACATAAAAGCCCACGAATGTTTTGTTCAACTGCTTATGAAAGAACCTGAGAACGAACGTGCTATAATGTCCATCGCCATAAATTACAGCAGAGCTGGCAACCTAAGCCAGGCGGTTAATTTCACAAAATCCTATCTGAATAAAAATCCGCTTTCATTTTCTCTGAACATAACAATGGCAAACATTTTGCGTTTCCATAAAAGGTTTGAGCAGGCAGAGAGTTATTACAGGAAGTGCGCTCAAAACTACAACAGGGAAGTTTACGACGGCCTTGCGGATTGTATATGCCAGATGAGGAGGCTAGACGAATCTTTGGTTTATTACGAAAAAATAGCGGAGATGGAAAGGGACAATTTATATTCCACCTCGGCCAAAAAATCAATAGCCTTTATCCATCGCTTAAAGCAGGATTACGTAAAAGCTCTTGAGATTTACAACGAAATAAATTGGGAAGCGGACTACTTCTTTGCCACTTGGAGGAACGTGGCTCTTTGCTATGCAGGCCTTGCGCGTAGCAATGCGAGTTATTTCGCAAAGGCTTTGAACCTTTACGAAGCCATAAAGGAAAAGGAAAAAGATAATCCAAAACACTGCGCGAGAATAGATTCCCTTATGGCGGAGCTTTATGCGGATAAAGGCGAGTATGCGCGTGCTTGTGAAATATACGAGCTTGCGGTGCAAGGTCCCTATTATTTTATAACATGGAAAACCTACGCAAACTGTTTAGTGCTGCAAAAGTTTTTTAAAAAAGCTCTTGATGTGTGCAACTACGCTTTGGAGCGGTTTGCAGACGATGGCAAACGTAGGGTTCCGGATGAACTATATTCTTATAAAAAGAATTTGGAATTGATTAACGAAGGAGATTCCTTTGTGGCGGAACAGGTTTTGCAAGCCATTACCGAAAAGCTCAGGAATAATCCCGATTGGTTATATACGGAAACTTGAAAATGAATATGAGAATTGCCATACTGCTTTCGCTCATCAGCTGGGGGCTTATGGCTTTTTCTTTCCCGCCTTTTCCTCTAGGGCTTGGAGCCTTTGTGTTCCTGGCTCCCTGGTTCTACGTTTTAAAAACAGCAGATAAAAAAGTAGCTTTGGTCTCAAGCTCCCTCGGCGCTTTTTTATTCAATACCATTAGCATATACTGGCTCTACCATGTTGGCGATGTAGCACCGCCAGCTCTTATATTTTCCGGGCTTTTTTTGGCGGTTGCCTATTTAAGCCTGTTCACTCTTTTATGCGCGTGGGTTTTTGTTAAAATAAGGGACGTTCGCTTTGGGAAATTTCCGCTGGTTTGCCTTTTTCCTTTTTTCTGGGGAGGCATTGAGGTTCTGCGGGCCAAAGGCGACATGAGTTTCCCTTGGCTTTCTTTAGGGCTTGTGTTTGGGAACAGCCTTGAACTCATGCAATCTTTTGCGCTTTTTGGGGTATTTGGAGCATCGATGATAATAATAGCTTCAAATATGTGCTTGGCAACGGCTGATCCAGAAAAGAAGCTCCGTTTTTTTATGCCTTTTATTTTGGCAGCAATATTATATTTTGGCGGGTATAATGTTATAGAAGAAGATGTTCCCAGCACCGAAGACTCTTTAACCGTTGCCGTAGTGCAACCCAGCGTTCCCCAAGCAAAAAAATGGAGCAGGGAATATTACGATTCCATTATGAAGCAGACATGGGGTTTGTTCAACACATTAAAGCCTGATAGTGTAGCTCTAATTTTATTTGCGGAAACCGCCATCCCGGATTTTATGGATATACGCTATAGCGAGCAGAGTTTTTTGGGAAATTATGCGGCAAAGCATAACAGCGCTATTGTAATAGGAGCTTTGAGCAGGGCTTGGGATAGCCCAAAAGAAAATAAAAGGAATAGAAAGTATGGCGTGTACAATTCGGCTTTTTTGTTCAGCTCCAGCCGCCCTATGCAGGAGTACAGAAAAATGCACCTTGTGCCTTTTAGCGAAAAAATGCCGCTTGACGATATTTTTCCTGTTATAAACTACGTGGATTTAGGCGGCGGGGATTTTTCGCCAGGGAACAGTATATATATATGGCAACCAGGGGATTTTAGCCCTCTTATATGTTACGAGGCTATTTACGGCAGTATTTTGAGGGAAGCAAAGCGAAAAGGGGCAAAATTCATAGCCAATATCACAAATGATGGCTGGTTTTATAAAAGCATTGCCCCTTACCAGCATTTTAATTTAGTACGTGCCCATGCGGTGGAGACTGGAATAGGCGTTGTAAGGGCGGCAAATACGGGAATCAGTGCATTTATAGCGGCCAATGGGAAAATAATAGAGAAAACCGAGCTGTTTGACCAAAAAATAATAGTCAACAAAATACCTTTGGCAACTCGTTCTGCTCCATATTACTTTATAGGGGATTATACTGAGCTGGTTTTGTTTATTTTTTCGCTGGTTATGGTTGTTGGGGTGATTTTATTTAAAATGGGATAAAAAAAAGAGCCTCCAACCTTTCGGTTGGAGGCCTGTGAACATCACGTTACTTTTTAGCTGTTTTTTTTGCTCCGGCTTTTTTTGCTCCGGCTTTTTTTGCCGGTGCTTTTTTTGCCGCAGCTTTCTTAGCAGCTGGTTTTTTGATAACGGTTTTTGTTGCCATGAGGAGTACTCCTTTTGTTTGTGAATGTCAATGACAAATATAGATTTTTTTTTTGACTTTGGCAACAAAAAAATTACTTTTTTTAAATTTTTTTTATTTTTTTTACAAATGTAAAATTATTTTTCATTTATCCAATTCTTGTACTCGCAAAAAGCGTTCACTCCAGCTTCCCAAAAGTTTGCAAAACTTTTGGCGAAGGGTGGAAGTTTAAAAGGATGCATTCTCAGGATGTCGTGCATAACAAGTACCTGCCCATCGGTGTGCTTACCCGCTCCAATGCCGATAGTTGGCGCATTTATAGCCTGCGAGACTTTCTGCCCAAGTGAGCCAGGGATGTGTTCCAAAACTATTGCGCAAGGCTCCAAGCCGTCCAAAATTTGCGCTTGTTCCAAAATTTTCTCCGCTTCTTCTTCATTTTGCCCAACTTGTTTGAAATTTTTTGCAGTTTGAGGGAGCAAACCGAGGTGACCAACTACTTCTATTCCATTTTCTCTTATCGCTTTGAGAGATTTTAGTGGTAGTCCTTCTATTTTTACTGCGTTTGCTCCCGCTTCCAACAATTTTTTTGCGTTTAGCACAGCGGTTTTTGGTTCCGCATCGGAACCAAAAGGCATGTCGCTGATAACGTAACTGTTTGGTGCGCCTTGTGTTACGGCATTTGTGAATAAGCACATCGCTTCCATTGATATGTCTGCGGTTTTGTTTAGCCCAAGCATTACATTTGCGGCGGAATCCCCGACGAGGAGCATATCTATTTTGGCAGCTTCCGCCATTCTGGCGAAAGCAGCATCGTAAACGGTCACCATTGATATAGCTTTTCCGCTTTTTTTCATCAAATAAAAGTCTTTTTTATCCACTTCCTAGCCTTCTTGTTTCCAAAAGCCATTCATAAGACCTCAAATTATCCAATAAACCGGTGTGTACTTTCAGGTGACCCAGGAAAAAATTCTCTATGCGCTGCCATGAGATCTGCTTTTCATCGCTTTTTCCGTTTGCAAAGCTCCCAAGTTCTTGCAAAAAAGCTGGATCATAACTGGATTTTCGCTTTCCGAGGCAGTTTTTGCATATCGCTCCGCCCAAAGCAGGCCACAAATCCGCCGGGCTTTGCAAAATTTCCTGCCCGCACTGCCCGCATTTCAAAATAGTTGGCGCGTAACCTAAAATGTCGCACAGTTTATGCAGCCAAAGAGAGAGAGAATTTTCTTTGATGGTATTATTTAACTCTAAGTATTCCAAATTGTTAAGCAACCATTTGAACTCTTCCGAAGCATGAGACCTTTCGTTTCCCAACTTCAGCAAAATCTCCGCCATTAGTTGCGCCATAGCCAAACTTTGCAGATTTGAGCGCATTTTTGGAAAATAATTTTGCAAATATGCCTCTTTGGGGATTATCAGAGATGAATTTCCTCTGTGGCGGTTGTAGCGAATTTCAATTTCGCTGTGCGCAAGAGGGTCTATTCCCGCTTTGAATTGAGAATTTTTTGATTTTGCGCCCTTTACAAGGAGCGAAAGTATGCCAACATCCGGGCTAAGGGCTTTCACTATCCAAGAAGTGTCACCATAAGCATAGCGATGGAGAATTATTATTTGCGTTCGCATATTGTTTTTTAATTTATCCAGGGGGCCAATAGAGCATTCTTTTTCCTAACACGTGTAAATGCAAGTGGTTAACTGTTTGCCCGCCATCTGTTTTGCAGTTTAAGACAAATCTGGCGCCCTTTTCTTCGCAGCCTTCCTGTTTTGCGATTTTCTGGGCGCAAAAGAGGATATGCCCAAGCAGAGCTTCATCGTTTTCTGCGGTTTCCATTAAATTATCTATGTGTTTTTTGGGGATTAGCAGAAAATGCACGGGTGCTTGCGGAGAAATATCCTTAAAAGCCATAATTTGGTCATCTTCGTAGAGAATTTCCGCTGGAATCTCGTGATTTGCGATTTTGCAGAACAAACAGCTTTCCATTTAAAAGATAATTTAGAAATTTTCTACATTACTTTTTAAATGATAGATGCCTTAACAGTTCTTTATTCGCAAAAGCCCACGGTTGAATGGTGCATTATGCTTGCAAAATTCGCCTTTATATTTATACCGGTAGTGTTTATTGCGCTTATGATAACTCTGGAGAGGCGCGGGGCGGGCTTTATACAAGATAGGCAAGGCCCAAACAGAACAGGCATCCCTCTTATTTCTTTTTTATCGCACATAAGGCTCTTTGGCCTTGTGCAGAATGGGGCAGACGGCTTAAAATTATTCACAAAAGAATTGTTCCAGCCTCGCGAGGCTCATGGTTTTTGGTTCAAGTTCGCGCCGGCCATTCCATTTATGGTGGTGTTTTTGTCTCCGGCGGTGATTCCTTGGTTTGGGCCAATGGTTTTTAACTGGGGCGGTCAGGTTGTTCAGGTCAGCGGCTCTATACTGAATTTGGATATAGGAGTGCTTTGGCTTTTTGCCCTTGGGTCCCTGAGCATTTATGGAACTGTGCTGGGTTCGTGGGCTTCCAATTCCAAGTACTCGCTTTTGGGCGGTATGCGTGCCGGAGCCATGATGATAAGCTACGAAGTATCTATGGGGCTTTCACTGATAGGTATGTATATATTAGTGGGGAGCTTCAACCTGCAAGACATGGTAGCTTGGCAGGAAGTTCACGGCTGGGGGATTTTGGTTCAGCCTATTGCCTTTGTTATTTTTTTGGTATCGCTTGTGGCGGAGACGGGCCGTGCGCCATTTGACGTGGCAGAAGGCGAGTCCGAGCTTGTGTCTGGCTTTCACACCGAGTTCAGCGGGATGCGCTTTGCCATGTTCTACATGGGAGAATACGCCCACATCGCCATAAATGCAGCTCTGCTTGCAACATTGTTTTTGGGAGGCTACAGCATACCTTTTGTAAGCACGGAAACTTTAAAGGCCAATTCCGCTCAGGCTTTGGCTATCATTTGCGGCGTGTTTGTGCTGGGTATCTTGGCTTTCCTGTTTATGATGCACCGCTATGCAAACTGGTACAGGAGTTCCAGAGCCTCAGACAGGAAAATCCGTTTAAAGGAATGGGCTTTGTACAAGGTTCTCGGCTGGCTTACCGTGCCGGCATTGCTCGTTATAGGCGTAGCTTCTCTTTATTTTGCCAGAGATATAAATGCGGAGAGTTTTGTAGCCGCCCTGATTGCAGCGATGATTCAAATTCTGGTTCTGCTCTTTAAGATGAGTTTCTTCTGCTGGCTATGGATTTGGTTCCGCTGGACCTTGCCACGCTTCCGCTACGACCATGTTATGCACTTGGGCTGGATTATCCTTTTGAACGTCGCTTTGGTGAATTTGGTTGTCACTGCGGTGGTGGCAAAGCTGGTTAACCCCTAACTCGCACACAAAAACATTCCTGTTTTCCAAAACGCTCCGCGATAGGCGGCTCGCGTTTTTTTCCGTTATAACCACGGGCAAGCCCAGTTTCAAAGCCTGCTCCGCTTTTTTCTGTATGTTGAAATGGTCGGGGCAGTCAATTTTTTCCGCGATGGAATAGTTTTTTTGCAAACCCTCAAAAAATCTGTGCGCACGTGCAATGCCGGCAATGGTTATTATCTCGGAATTTTTGGGCAAAACATCGCCGCTCGCGTTCAAAGGCGGTTTCATGTAAAAGACAATATCTGCGTTCTTGGCGTTTTTTTCCCATTCCATAGCGCATTTTTTTACGCAGGCAATTTCCAGATGGTCTTTCCATAAGCTGCGGCAATTCCCGTAGGGTATTATGTCCCGCAAATTTTTCGCATTCTCACCCCACGTAAGGCAAATCCAGAAGGCGTGGCTAAGGCGGCGGTCTTCCAAACCGTCATCGCTTATTAAAACATCAAACTTGCCGTCCAATTTTTTGCAAAGCTCAAGACGGTTCCCCGCAAATACCTCAAAACCTTTTTTTTCAAACCATAAATTCTCATCGCCTGTGTTTTTGCACAAAATCCCAACGCTAAGGCCTTGCGCTTTAAATTTTTTTGCCAAAAAAGCTGTGTATGGGGTTTTTCCCGCTCCTCCTGCCAGCAAGCTCCCCACTCCTATGAGCGGGGTATTGAACTTCGCGTTTTTTTTGGGAGCAAGCCTTGTTTTGGAGTCTATCAAATACCCGAGGCGCCAGAGCGCCGCGGCAAAAAATCTCATAAATCAATCCTTGGCCGCTTTCTTCTGTTGACGCATAAACGGTAGCCTTCGCCTCGTTTGCCTAGCTTCTCCTGCTTTTCAAAGGATATTTCATAGTTTTTCATTATGTAGCGGAATCCCTGCACAATAGGGTTGTCACTTTCTACAGCATCCCAGTAAGCCTCGGAACGGAAAGCAACCTCAGCATTATACTGTTCCAATGCCTTTTTCTGCTGCTCTTCATTTATAAACGGTTTAGCAAAAGCCATAGCTTTCTCCTTGCTGTGAATAATGATATTAATCTAGAAAAAATAAAACCCCATTTTCTATATTTCTCTCCGTAATGATTTTAACCCGTTATGTGCTTAAAGAGCATATTGCTCCGTTTTTTGCAGCGCTTTTTGTGACTACTTTTTTGTTTATTATAAATTTTTTGGTAGAAGTGCTGGATAAAATCCTCTCAAAGGGGATTCCGATGCACATTGTTTTGGAGATTTTTGGGCTTAACGTGGTTTGGATGGTAGGGTTTGCCGCCCCGATGTCCGTGCTGGCTTCTACTTTGATGACTTTTGGCAGGCTTTCTTCGGACAAAGAGATTGTAGCTATGCAGGCCGCAGGAATTTCCCCGTTTTCGCTTATGCGCCCGGTTATTATAGCTTCTGTTATGCTCATGGTGCTTTTAATAGGCTTTAACAACTGGGTTTTGCCAGAGGCAAACTATCGCAGCTCAATGCTCATGCAGTCCATAACCCGCAAAAGGCCTCACGCCATGATAGACGAGGGCAAGCTCATAAACCAATTCCCTGGCATCCAGCTCTGGGTTTCCCGCATAGATAATCGCGAAGCCATGCTCTACGGCATAAAGATTTTTGAAATAGGCGGCACTTATCCGCGTGTGATAACAGCGGACAGTGCTTCGATGGAATATGTGGATATGGGCACAACCCTGATGCTCCACTTAAAAAGCGGCGAAAATCATTTTGTTGACCCCAAAGACTCTGAGCGTTATTTTAGGATTCTATTTGCAAATCAGGATTTTGCCATTCAGAACATTGACGACCGCTTTGAGCGAACAGACAAAAAAAATCGAGGGCAGCGCGAACTGCCCATAGAAGATTTAAGCGAAGCGATAAAGGAGACAGAAGGCGAGGTGCAAAAATTGGCAGCCGAATTTGAACCCCAGGTTTGGTATAGGGTAAATAATTTGCTTGCGCTTATGAAAAAAGACTCCGTTTTATCAGAGGAATTGAAAAACAAAGAGCTTCTGAAAAACACAAAAAATCGCCAGACAGCTTTGAAGGCCGTGAAAATAGAGGAGAGTGAAGTTTCAAGGCAATTGGGTAGAATGAATGTTAGGCACGAAGGCTTGTTGAAGCGAATTGCCATATACAATGTTGAAATTCATAAAAAGATAAGCACCGCTGTTGCGTGCATTATATTTGCCCTTATAGGCGCCCCGCTTGGCATAATAGCTAAACGTGGCGGCATTGGGCCTGGAACGGTCTATAGCCTTGGGTTTTTCACCATTTATTGGGTATGCTTGATTGGCGGTGAAAATTTGGCAGACCGTTTGATAATCCCCCCTGCTATTTCAATGTGGGCTTGCAATGCGCTAATTGGGACGGTAGGTCTGTTTTTAACCTGGCGAGTTGCAAAGCTATGAAGTTCTCTAGGTATCTTTTGGGAAATTTTCTGAGACTGTTTGCCTTGATAACGGTGGGCAGCATTGTGGTATTCATAATAATAGACTTTGTTAGCAATATAAAAATGTGGCTTGCCAGAGGAATGGAGCAAACGGGGGAGTACTATATAAACTATTTGCCATACATAATCTACCTCGTTTCTCCCGTTGCTATAATGCTAACCGCAATAGCCAGCGTTGGCGCAATGGCTAGGCATTTGGAAATTTCAGCGATGCAGGGCGCAGGCAGAAGCCCATTTAAAATACTATTCCCCATTTTTACCGTTGGCATAATAATAACAGTGCTGCTCTTTGGCATTGGCGAGATATTTTTGCCAGATGCAAATTACCGCCGCTTGGAAATTGCGGAGACAAGAATGGAGCAGAGAAAAAATCCCAGGATAAAAGAAAAAAACCAATTCGTATTTATAGGCTCCGACCATTCGGACTGGTATTTTAAGTATTATAGCGGCATAGCAAAAAGAGGGGATATGGTTTCTTTGGTTTTGCACAACAAAAACAATCCTGTTGCCCGCTACGATGCAAAAAAAATAGAATGGGGAAATGGCTCCTGGATTTTGACAGATGGCTGGGCGCGGTTTTTCACAGAAGACAAGGGTGTTAGGGCATTCAAATTCCAAAGGCAGGATATAGGAAGGCAGACCATCGTTTTGCCGGAAGACATAATAAACGAAAGGCAAAGCCATGAGGAGATGAACACAAAGCAGATAAGCCGCAGGATTGAAATGCTGAGGCGAAGCGGCGAAGATACAACAAAAATGGAAACTCAGAGGCATTTTAAATATTCTGGGCCGGTGACGGCTCTGGTAACTCTGATAATTGCGCTCTCGCTTTCGCATAAGTATAAGCGGGGCAGTTCTTTAAGCCAGCAATTTGGCATTGGGATAATCTTGACATTCAGTTACTATATAGTTGTTAGGGTGGGTTTGCAAATGGGCGAAAACGGAATCTTGGACCCGTGGCTCGGCGCATGGATCGGTCACATAATTTACGGCTCGGTTGCCCTGACAATGTTGCTGAAATCGTTCAGGCTGTGAGCTTCACAACCCAAACCTTCCCGGCCTCCACAAATTCAACTTTTACCTCTGTGCCGGCTACTATAAAATCGCTTCTGGACTGGGCATCAAACATCTTATCCTTTATTTTAACATGGCCGCTTGGGCGCAAATCCGTCAAGGCAACTCCCGTATCTCCTTTCCCTATCTCCTCCACAAATTCCTCAACAGGGGAATGAGCTGAGGATAAATCTATTTTGTTTATGGGAGTCACAGAATCGGGCAAAATTGGGAGCAGATATTTTGAAACTAAAATAGGCAGGGATAAAGCAAGCACCGCGCACAGCATTGTGTACATCAAACCGTACTGCCAATTTGAAAGAGAGTTGAACTCAGGCGCAAAGTTAGGCAAATTGGAAGCATCAAAAGACATGACAAGGGCCGCTATAAAACAGACTATACTCAGCATCCCGCAAATCATAAGCCCTGGCAAAACGAGAATTTCAAGCAGCATCAGAGCAATGCCCAGGCAGAGCAAAATGAGCGGCAGTTTATCGTGCAGGCTGCTTGCGTATTGCCCCAAAAACACTATTGCAATTAGCGCGATGCCAATTATGCCAAAGGCCCCAAAGCCTGGAGTCTTAAATTCCATGTAGAGCAAGCCAAAACCCAAAACCATAAGCAGGCCTGATATAGCTCCTATAAATCTCGTCAATTTTTCCGCCCAGGAAATTTCGATAATTATGGTTTTTGCTACGCCCAGCTCCTTTTTAAATGCCTCTATGTTTTCTGGCGTTCCCCTTGAAAATCCTAAATGCTGCGCCTCTTCATTTGTCATGGTTAAAAGCTCGCCGGCTCTCACCAAGGTTTTTTTTGTCCACTTTTTCTGTTCCGCTTCCGGCATGTCATCGTATTCAACGGAGTTCACATAAATAGTGGTATCTTTGTTGGAAAGTTCAATAACGCCTAAATCCGGGCTTACAAACGCTTCCGAAAGCAAGCGGGGGTGCCCATTCCGCTCCGCAAGGTTGCGGAACTTTGCCCTCAAAGGCGATTGTATTTTTTCGCCCACAATTTGCGGCTGCCCGTCCGCGCTTTGCACAATAGGGGCGCAATCGCCTATGGTGGTGCTGGGCAGCATATACAGCTTGTTGCTGGAGAGGGCTATCAAAGCCCCCGCGCTTATGGCTTTTTTTTGCACCAGGGAAACGGTTGGGATTTTCAACGCCGTTATGGTATCCACAATTGCAAAGGCGGCGTCAAGACGCCCGCCAAAAGTGTTTATCTCAAAAACAATCAAATCCGGTTTTTTGGAAACGGCCTCCGCTATGGCTCGGTTGGCGTAATCGCTCATGCCGGGGTCAACATCTCCGTCCAAAGTTATCCAAGCCGCAACCTTGCCGGCGGGATTATCGCCAGGCTCTGCCGTATTTGCAAAAACAATGGAAAAAGCAAAAAATGTCAAAAAAATAAAACGAATCATTTAGGAACTCCTAACGAATCAAATTGGCGAACTATTGAATCTGCCTGTTTTTGCAAAAACGCCTCCATTTCCCTGGCTTTTGCTATCAAAACCCCGCCTGGATCCGCAACCTCCTTAACCTCTTTTGCTACGGCTTTGGGGACTTCTCTTTCAGCGATTTTTGGAACCTCTTTTGCAGCGATTTTGGGGGCCTCTTTTTCTGCGGCTTTGGGGACTTCCCTTGCAGCGGTTTTTGGAACTAGCATATCCTCTTCTTCACAGGAAATAATCATAAAAGCTATGAATAAAAGGTAGAACTTGCCCATGGAATAAACTTAGTAAATTTTTTCCACCTTTTTCTATATTGCCACAATGTATCTACTACCAATACTCTTTTTAGTTTCTCTAGCTTTTGCCAACGAACCGGGCGAGATAAATGCAAATGATTTTTTCAGGCATCCGAATGGTTCCAAAAGCTACAGCGAATCTTGGGATTATGTCTTTGTTCTGGATAACGGGGCCAAAGCGTACGTAACATATACATGGCTAAATTCCTCCGGCGAAGTGGGAACGCAGTTCTCAATATGGAACTTTAGGAACAAGAGCGCAAATGTAGGGCGCATATACCCCAAAGAGAGGTATAGGGAAGATAAAACCACAAACGTCATAAGCATCAAAGACGAATACAAAATGGAGAACTTGCCTGGCAAAGACCATCGCGTTCTCTTTACCGCAGATAAAAACGGCAAATTTTTTCTGGACTTGAAATTCACAAGCGCTCAGGCTGGGAAAGCCCCTGGAGATGGCGTTTTTAACGTGGATGGGCAAAAATACGGGCTTTATGTTCATATCCCTTATGGGCGCGTTGAAGGGCGCATAGGCATAAACGAAGATACCGTAGCGATTAAGGGTTACGGATATATGGACCATTCCTGGACTAGCACCGAAGCGACTAGCATAGTTGCCCGTTCCCTTGCTTTCTCCACCACCACTATGGAAAAGAATGTTAGCAAGATAGCGGGGCGGGTGAATGTTAGCCCCAAGGGTACGGTTTTTGGCTATGCGGTTCCTGTTATAGAGGGTACTTTGGCAGAGCCTGTGGTGCCTGTTCAAATTTTGGATAACGGTTCTAATTACAGCCCAAAAAAATTCCCTGGCAATATGGAAATCAAATGGAACGGAGAGGAAGTCCCTCCGCTTTCTTTTGCCGTAGCCCATCAGGAAAGGTTTCCGCTTTTGGTAAACCTAGGTCTTCCAAAAATTGTGATCAGTGCCAAAGGCGGGGAAATTTACCATTTGCGAGGCCGCTCAAAAACAGATTCTTGGGGGCGTGTGGATTGGTCTTTGTCGGGTAAATAGCTAATCAATCCTGTCGCTGATTTTTGACCAGTTCAAAACGCCTTTTCGTATAATGTAAAGGTACCCAACTTCCAAAATCAGCAAAAATACCATCAAAAAGGCGAGCATTTCCCAGCCGCCGTGTTTGAATCCCACCGCCAGCGGGTACAAAAAAGCCACTTCCAAATCAAATACCAAAAAGAGCATAGCCACTATGTAATATTTTATGGGGAATCTTTCCGAGGCATTGCCTATCACCTTTGAAAGCCCGCACTCATAAGCATCTGTTTTTACTTTATTTTTCAACTGGGTTTGCGGGGAGAGCAGCCAATTTGCGAACATCATCCCAAAGGGAACCGCCACCGCCAGCAACACCAGCACAAAGAGCGTGAAAAATATCTCAAAAGTGTCCATAACCGAGAATATAGTAAACTACTTCTTTTTAATCGTGATTTGCGAAACTTGCAGGCTTTTTGGCATTTTGCCGCTCAACAGGGCTTCTGCGATGGGTGCAAGGGCAAATTCATTTTTAGAGGTTAAAAGGTAAAAAGTCTCGGATTTGGGGGCGTTGTCCAGTTCGTAGGAGTTTTCCAGAGAGATTATTCTCCCAGCCTCAAGTTCTTTTGCCTTGCCGTTTTCGCCAGAGAGATGTATGGTCAAAACTCTGTTGCCATCTATGCTTAAAAGAACGCCGTAGCATTTTTCTTCCGCTATGTAGCGTATCTGCAACAGGTCGCCCGCCTTTGCCTCGCTTTTGTCATGGAGTTTCTCGGCGGAATCCGCGGTTTTGCGCCAAATTTCAAAATCTGTTTTTAAACCCTTCACCCTGGTTCCGTCTTCGCTTATAACAGCATTTTGCGTCAAGCTATTTTCCAAAGAATTTTCGCCAGGGAATATGTTTATCAAAACCGTTGCCGCTATCAATAAGCCGGCGCAGGCGGAGAGAGGCATAAGCCATCTGTTTCTGATAGGTTCAATAACCTTGAATTTGCCGGCTTGCATTTTCTCCGCAAATTCCTTTGCGGGGTATTCCGCCAGCAATTCCTCATTGCTGTTCCTAAGCAACGCGAGCTGGGAGCAAAACTCTATGTTTTTGTTCTCCAAGGTTTTTAATTCAGCCATTTCCTTTGCAGGGAGTTCCCCTAGCAGGTAACGCTCCAATTTCCAGTTAGGTATGCTCATACAGCCTCCAATTGGGTTAAAGAATTTTTAAGGGTTCTAAGCCTTTTGCGAACCCCGGCAACGGACATTTTTACCTCCACAGCAACTTCTTCCAAAGTCATGCCGTCTATAAAGTGCAAAACCGCTATGGTTCTGCTGCTTTCGGGATGCCTTTTAAAAAGCCTGTCCAAAATGTCCCTGTTTTCCGTTTCCCTCTCAAAATTTTCCGTGCAGGCTATTTGCGCAATAGTTTCATCGCAACTGGTGTTTTCGCCTCTGCGTTTTCTGTCCCTTATGTGGTTCAGGCACATATTGGTTGCCATTCGCCACAGCAAGCTGGACGGATAATCAAAATTCAGAGAGTTTCGCTTTTCCCAAACCTTTGCAAAAAGCTCCTGGACAATATCTGCCGCAGAGCTTTTATCGCCGAGCAGCTTATTGCAACGCCTAAACACCATAGGTGCATAACGCGTGTAAAGCTGCTGTGCGTTTAGATTTTGGTTCATACTCCTTAAACACCCGAACTGGGCAAAAGTGATACCATAAATTTTTTCCGCTTATATTCGTTCCTAATTTTGGCAAAATCCCCCGGATTTTTGCGAAAATTTGCATCGTCTGCGCGGATAGGGTAGCTTAAATCGCCGCTCGCTGGCTCATCGCTCTCGGTTTGGCCCTTTTCCCAGTTTTTCAAACCATCAATCCCAAAAAAATCCCCAAGAGCATTCACCACCATCTTGTTCGCATTTATTTTTGCCTCTATATTGTGGCCGGCTATATGCGGGGTCGCAATCTCAATCAAGGGCAAAAGCGAAGCGTCTATATTAGGTTCGTTTTCCCACACGTCAACAACCGCTCCACCCAAGTGCTTATTCTGCAAAGCGCTCCGCAAAGCCTCGCTATCGCACACCGCGCCGCGGGCTGTGTTCACCAGCCATGCGCCGCTTTTCATCTTCTTAAAAAAATCTTCGTTTGCCAAGTGGTAAGTGGGGTGTTTCCCCCGCTTTTCAAGCGGGGTGTGGAGCGTTATTATATCCGCTTCAAAAACATCATCGTTCAGATTTTTTGGCGGGTCGCATAAAAAAACTCTCATCCCAAACTTTTCCGCATCTCTCTTAACACACCCGCCAACCGCGCCCACGCCCACTATCCCCAGCGAAAACTCGTTCAACGGCTTGCCAATTTTCTTTGATATTTCTGCCAAAGCAGCGGATACATACTCCGCAACAGACTCCGCATTGCTCCCATGAGCGGTTGCCAAAAACACGCCGCTCCTCTCGCAAAACTCGGTGTCTATATGCTCAAACCCGGATGTGACCGTCCCTATGAATTTAACCCCCGTGCCTTCCAAAGTTTCTGCCCCGTACTTTCTCGTTGAGCGAACTATCAAAGCGGCGCAGTCTTTAAGGCTCTCTTTGGAAATTTCTTTTGAATCCATGTATTGTACGGAAAAATAAGGCTCTAAAACCCCGTGCAAATCAAAAATGCTCTTGTCAAGGGTTATGAGCATAGACTATCTCAACACCAGCCCAGCCCCGACAATTTTCTCGCGTAGTTTTGTATGAATAGCGTTTATCTCATCGTCTGTCAAGGTGCGGTCTGGGGCTTGGTAATAAAAACGGTAGAGCAGGTTTTTTTTGCCAGCCGCAATTTTATCGCCTTGGTAAATGCTCATAAGCTCAATGCTGGTCAGGTACTTTGGGTTAAAGCCCTTGAACTTTGAGAGCAGCTCCGCGTGGGAAATGGCCTCTTCCGCCTCAATGGAAACATCGCGCTCAATTATCATCTGCTTGGAAAATTCCTTAAAAGAAACAGGAGCTAAAAACGCGCTCTCCAAAATGGATAAATCTATTTCGCAGACAAATGTGTTGAATTTCAAATCGAATTTATTTTGAACAACAGGATGAAGCTCTCCGCAAGCCCCAAGTGCTTTTTTGCCAAGTTTAAGAGTGGCAGAACATCCGGGGTGCAAAAACGCCTCTGCATTTTCCGGGGCTTCAAAGCTCACGGAAACGCGCAACCTTTTGAAAAACGCTTCCAGCAATCCCTTAAACTCAAAAAACTCCGCTTTTGGCTCCGCATAAACTATGGCGAGCATCGGAATTTCCTTGAACCCAGGGTCTTTTTCGCTCGCGGTCTCCGGCGTGGGGAACTGTGCCTTAGAAACCTCAAAGAGCCGCACAGATTTTTGGTGCTTTGCATTCTCCGCCGCGCTGAACAGCAGATTTGGCAGCAAGCTAGTTGGCAGCACTCCAAGTTCCTCGCTCAGTGGGTTCAGAAGCTCTGCGGGCTTTGCCCTTTTGTCTTCGCTTGCCCCAAACACCCATTCGGTTTTCTTTTTGCTGGTAAAGCGGAGCGACAGGCACTCGTGCAAGCCAAGCGCAGAAAGCGAGGTGCGGATTTTTCTATTTATTTTCTCCTGCAAAGGCAGTTCGTTTGGCTCTGCTTTAAAACTCGGAATATCATAAGGGATTTTGTCATAGCCAACCAACCTAGCTACTTCCTCTATCAAATCCGCCTCTCTCTCCAAATCAAAACGGTAGCTAGGAATATTGTAAACCCCCGAATTTCCAGCGCTCTCTTTTATCCCAATTCCAGCCAATAATTTTTTCGCTTGCTCCAATGGGATTTTTAAACCCAAAAGTTTTTCTATTCTGCCTTCGCGCAGAGGCACGTGGCTTAATTTGGGCAAATTTTCTTTGGATATAAATTCCTGCTTTTGCTCCGCGACTTTGCCGCCAGCGAGTTCCGCTATCAAAGAACACGCATAATCATTTGCAAAATTCTGCAACTCAAAATCCACGCCTCTCTCAAAACGGTAGCTCGAATCGCTCGTTATCCCAAGCCTCTTGGCTTGCTTGCGCACAACGGTCGGGTTAAAAAACGCCGCTTCCAAAAACACATCTTTGGTCTCGTCCGTTATCTCAGATTCCAAACCGCCCATAACTCCCGCAAGGCAGGCCGGGCTGTTCCCATCGCAGATGGCCAAATCCGTGCTTTGCAAAACGTGCTCTTTGCCGTCAAGCGTTTTGAACTTCTCGCCCTCATTGGCAAAGCGAACCTTCACCTCTCCGCCTTTCAGCTTGCCCAAATCAAAACTGTGGAGCGGCTGCCCAATATCCATCAAAACAAAATTCGTAATGTCAACAACATTGTTTATGGGGTTCATCCCAACAGCCCTCAGCAACTTTTGCAGCCATTCCGGGCTTGGCGCAATTTTCACGCCGTTTATAACCCTGCCAACATAATGCGGGCAAGCCGTGGGTGCTTCAACGCTCAATTTCATCGGTGTTGCAGGGGCAGCATCAAGCGGCTTTGCCTGCTGCAATTTCAGCGGCAAATCAAACGCAGCCGCTAACTCCCTAGCTATCCCTAAGTGAGAAAGAGCGTCCGGGCGGTTGGGTGTAACATTTATTTCAAAAACAGTATCGTAAAAACCCAGCTCTGCAAACGGCTTGCCAACAGGGGCATCGCTTGGCAAAATCAAAATTCCATCGTGGTTCTGTGATAATCCAATCTCGTCTTCCGCGCAGAGCATCCCAAAACTCTCCACCCCGCGTATTTTAGACTTTTTCATCTTCAAACTTTTGCCATCTGGCAGCGGCAACTCAACGCCTATGGGAGCAAGGGCTGCTTTTATGCCGGCTTTCACGTTAGGCGCTCCGCACACAACTTGCAAATTCTCTTTGCCATCAAAAACTTTTGTTATGCTCAAATGGTCGCTATCGGGGTGCGGGTTGCATTCCAAAACTTCCACAACCAGCAGGCCGCTGTAAATTTTCCCAAATTCCTCAACGCCTTCCACCTCAAAGCCCAAACTCGTGAGCTTTGACGAAATTTCCTCTACAGGCACCTTTATATCCAAGTACCTTTTTAGCCAATTCAAACTAATTTTCATTCATCCGCTTCTTCTTGGGAAGGGCTTTTGCCCATAAGGTCGTATGCGTCTATAGTTTCAAAAACAGGCTCGTTTTTGCCTTTGACATCTTTGTAAATAACTTTGAAAAAGTATTTGGGTTGGGTATTTTTTTTGCTAATCCAACCTACGGTTATGCTACGGTCTGTGGGTTTGCTGGAAACATCCACTTTCAGTTTAGCTTCGTCCTCGGAGCCGGTACAATCTTTGCCACCGCAGCGAGGCACTTTTTGAGCCTCGGCAAGTTTTTTTACAAAAGCTATTGATTTATCGGGGCTTTTCCAAGTGCTGTCAATCAAAGACCATAGCACATTGTTGTTCAGCACAAAATCATTGGCTTGTTTAGCAGCATTTTGCATAGGTATGCATCTTTCGGTCACTGTTTTCTGGGCTTGAGCAGCCGCATCTTTCTTCACAACGAAGATTAACACAATCAGTGCCACATTGGCAATGACAGAAACGATAAAGAGATTCTTTTTATTCATACCCATAAATATAGAAAAAATAACCGCAGTTTACTATATTTCATTTACCTTCCCCCCGTTAGCCCTGCGGGCGGAAAAAACGGGGGGAGGAATTATGATTCCGTAAGGAATCGTAATTCAAGGGGGGTACTTAGGAAGAATGCCGGAGTGGTCTATCGGGGCGGTCTCGAAAACCGCTGTTCGCAAGAACCGAGGGTTCGAATCCCTCTTCTTCCTCTGAATACCGCTAGCCGGCGTTTTCTGCCGCTTGCCGCTGCCTCAATGCCTTTATGGAAAGTTTCACCTTGCCCTTTGGGTCAACGCCCAAGCACAACACGGTTACCTCATCCCCAATGTGCAAACCGGAATCCTCCACCTTATCCAAACGCTGCTCTGAAATTTCGGAAATATGAATCAAACCATCTCTGCCCGGCAAAATCTCAACAAAAGCGCCAAAGGGCTGAATGGATTTCACCTTCCCCTTATAGACTTTGTTTGGCTCTGGCTCGCTCGTGATGTCCTCCACCATTTGCTTTGCCATTGAACCCGCCTTTGCGCTCGGCGCAGCAATTTCCAAATTGCCATCATCGCTAATGTTTATCTTGCATCCTGTCTGCGCTTGGATTTTCTTTATAACCGCGCCGCCAGAACCTATAACATCGCGAATCTTTGTTGTTTGAATACGCATCTGTATCATAACCGGAGCAAGCCTTGAAAGTTTTGCACGTGGCTCTGTGATGGTCTCTTTTATTTTCTCTATTATGTGCAAACGCCCTTGCTTTGCTTGCTCAAGAGCCTTGCCCATAAGCTCAGGTGTTATGCCTTTTATTTTAATATCCATCTGGAATGCGGTAATTCCCGTCTCCGTTCCGGTTATTTTAAAATCCATATCCCCAAGATGGTCTTCGGTACCCGTTATATCGGATAGAATTTCAATTTTCCCGCCCTCGTTCACAGAACCCTTCTCAGAAATCAAACCCATCGCTATTCCCGCAACCGGGCTGCTTATGGGAACACCCGCATCCATCAAAGAAAGCGAGCCTCCGCACACAGAAGCCATGGAAGAAGAACCGTTAGACTCAAGTATCTCGGAAACAACCCTTATTGTATATGGAAAACCATCTGGCGTTGGAAGCACCGCGTTAAGCGAGCGCTCCGCCAAATGCCCGTGGCCTATCTCGCGCCTTGATGTGCCGAGTTTTTTAACCTCGCCAACGGAAAACGGCGGGAAGTTGTAATGGAGCATATAGCTCTTTGCCACCTCGCCCTGCAAAGTCTCAACGCGCTGCTCATCATTCTTTGTGCCGAGCGTGCAAGTCACAAGTGCTTGCGTCTCGCCGCGCTGGAAAATCGCGGAGCCGTGGGAACGCGGCAAAACTCCCAGCTGAATCTCAATTGGGCGTATATCGGTTGTTTTGCGGCCATCTATGCGCACGCCTTCGTTTAAAATCATGTTGCGCATGGTATCGCGCTCAATCTCTTTGAACGCCGCTTTTGCAAGTGATTTCAGAGCCGCGTCTTCGCCTGTTATTGCAACAACAGCCTCGCTCGCAACCGCTTTTTCTTCAAGAGCTGCCATAGCAGGGTAGTGTTCGGTTTTAACCATAGGCGTATGCAGCGTTTTATAAAGCTCATCGTATATCGCGGATTTAACGGCTGCGGCAATTTTCGCCGCGCTTTCGTTTTCTGCCTTTTGCGCCAAAACCATTTTTGGCTTTGCCAAGCGCGCAACCAGCTCGCTCTGTGCCTTGCACAAATCCTTTATAGCCTGGTGCCCCGCTTGAATAGCGTCTATCATTATCTGCTCAGAAACCTCGTAAGCGCCGCCCTCAACCATGCACACGCTGTTTGCTGTGCCGCCAACCACCATATCCAGCTCGCAAACGTCCAGCTGCGCGAATGTTGGGTTTATAACGGGCTTGCCATCAACAACGGCAACCCTAACGGCGGCAACCTGCTCTTCAAACGGCAGCTCGGAAAGCCCAACGGCAATGCTCGCTGCGCTAACTCCAAGAATATCTGCATCAAAATTTCTGTCCGCGCTCATTATCTGAACTATAATCTGCACCTCGCGGCTAAAGCCTTCCGGGAACATAGGGCGGATGGGCCGGTCTATAATCCTCGCTTTCAGGGTCTCGTCATCGCCCGGAGGAGCCTCCCTCTTTTTATAACCGCCCGGCAAGCGGCCTGCGGCATAAGCCTTCTCCCTAAACTCGACTGTTAGCGGAAAAAAGTCCGCATCCTTTTCCGGGCCAAAGCACACGGTGGCAAGCACAAAGGCATCGCCCATTTTTGCAACCGCAGAGCCTGCGGCCTGTTTAGCCAAGCGGCCTGTCTCAAAGACAATTTCCCTTCCGTCCGGCAATTTAGCGGTAGCCTCTTCGGCTTTAAGCATCTTAAATTCTTGCATAAAAACTCCTTAAACGGCTCAGTTGCCGCCACGTAGATTGAGTTCTTTGTGCAAGCTGCGGTAGCCTTCCAAGTCTTGACGGGCGTAGTATTTGAGCAGCCTTTTGCGTTTAGACACCAGCATTTGCAAGCCGCGCAGCGAATGCACGTCTTTGCGGTTTTTGCTGCAATGTTCGGTCAAATTAGCTATGCGTTCCGTTAAAATTCCTATTTGCGAACGCACGTTGCCGGAATCGCTGGCATTTTTGCCCAACTTAGCGACAATCTCGGCAGTCTTCTCTTTGGTTATGGTAGCCATTACCTTCTTTCCTTTCTGATTATTGTGTTGAGGTTGAATATAGAAAAACGTCTGAACCCCGATTCGCCGATTTTCCCGCAAAGCATAAAAACGCCCATCTACAAATGCTTTACCAAGCCTGCGGGTATGCTTATTCCCGATTTGCAGACGTTTTTACTATATTTATAAAAAAGTGAAGATTTTTGAATTTTTTTTGCCTCGACAAGCGTCTAAGGATACGTAGATTCAAAGCGAGGTAAATTTTATGGAGAAACTGATGGAACTGCTGTTAAATGCAGAAAACGTGCGTATGGTGATGCTGATGGTACTCGGCTACTGCGGGTACGTGAAGCTCAACACGTCCCTTTTAAAGGCGATAGACGAAAAGATAGACCTAAAGCTGGCGGCATTCCATACCCAGCTAAAAACCAACGACTTTGCCCATTTGAACGAAGATATCGTTTATTTGAAAGATTCTATAAAAACGTTGACCTTTATGCTAGAAAAGAACAAATTTCTTGAAAAAGAAGACAAGGAATTTATAGACAAAAGGCTGGATAGGTAATTCTGCTCCAGACATTCTCAATCCTACCCGCCATCCTAGCCACCGCCTACCTCGGCTTAATGCTATACTTATGGGCGGGCTTGCTCAAAAAAGGGCGCAGGCAGGCAACCGTGGCTGCGTCGCTCCCCTCTGTTTCCGTGGTAATCCCCATGCGCAACGAGGAAGCGTTCATAAAAAACACCCTGGATTCTGTAAGTGCCCAAAAATACGCCGGAGAGTGGCAGGTTATAATAGTAAACGACCGCTCAACGGACGGCAGCCCTGAAATAGCCCGCGACTTCTGCCAAGCCCACCCCAATTTCTCGCTCATAGACATTCCTCAAAACGCCCCGCAAATCGCCTCGCCCAAAAAAAGGGCCTTGAACGCCGGGTTTTTGGCAGCCAAAGGGGAATTCCTGCTAATCGCGGACGCCGACTGCAACCCGCCACCCAACTGGCTCAACTCTATGGCTCTCTGCTTTGCAAACGGAGCCTCTGTGGTGCAAGGCTCCAAGGTGAACACCGGCGGCAAAAATTTTTTGCACGCATATCAAAGATTGGAAACCCTCGGCTTCACATTGATAGAAGCCGCTGGATATAACCGCAATAAACCCCTTGTGGCAAGTGCCGCTTCCCTTGGCTACAGCAGGTCTCTATTTTTCAAATGCGGTGGCTTTGAAGGCCTCTACAACCTAGCCTCCGGCGATGACGACATGCTTGTCCACAGAATGGCAAAGATAGAAGGGACAACGTTTGCCTACAACTGGGACGCCAGCGCCATGATGCCAACCGCTCCGGTTGACTCGTGGAAAGCGCTTTTGCAGCAAAGGGCGCGGTGGGGGAGCAACGGCGCAAAATACGAAAGCAAAATTTATTCCGCATATCTATTCTGCATCTACGCATTTTTCTTATGGCTTTTGATTTCGCCCTGGCTCGCGCTCGCAGGCATTTTGCCGCTCTGTTATTTTCTGCTCCCTTTCGCCATAAAATTCTTTGCGGATTTTTTGCTGCTATTCACCGGTGCGCTCCGTTTTGGGCACAGTAGGGGCAACCACGTGGGGTTGCCCCTACTGTGGTGCTTTCCTCTCGTTGAACTAATCCAAATCCCGCTCTTTTCCGCCGCCGTTCCAATCGGAATGCTGGGGTTGTACAGGTGGAAATAATTTTCTATTTTTTATAAAAGAGGTAAGATATGGCAACAGCAACAGAAGTTTTAGCTAACAAAACAGAAATAGAAGAAGCTATGGGAGTTCTAGGGCTTGGCAGCCTTGCCGCTGATTTGATAGATGAAATAGAGCTTGATAGGCAGCTTAAAATAAGCGAGGAACAGGAAAAACAGGGGCGTGTTATACCATTAGAAGAGGCAGAAAGAATAATGAACGAAAGATTTGCGAGCGGCTATTATGGCAGGTGATGGCCCGGAAAGAAAACCCGTTGTAATAACAGAAAGATGTTTTGAAATGCTAGACGAGGCGGCTAATTATTTGAAAGACTGCTACGCGCCGCATCAGGCGGAAATAATGAAAAACCAATTTTTCGCGGCAATAAAACTCTTGGAAATAACTCCGTGGATAGGCACAAAATACAAAAACGGAATGAGAAAAATAAAACTCGGCAAATTCCGCTACAATATTTATTATAAAATAAAAGATGAATATATAAGTATAAGAGGCATTTGGCACACCAGCAGAGGAACAGATTTTGAGGAGCAGGAGTAGGGGCAACCTTTGCGGTTGCCCCTACTTCCCATTATAATATAAAATTTCCGGAGCAATATCTATTTCGCCATCTAACCATACTGGAATTCCATGGTCAAGCGATACTTTTGAAAATAGTTTTTTATCTTTTAAGGGTCTAAAAGCAGGGAATTCTAATTGAGGAGAAAAATCATAAATTTTTATTTCGCCATTTATGAATTCGGCCTTCAATTTATAATCGCATATATTGCAAATAGACACTATCTTGTTCATAATTACCTCAAAGGCTCTATCTTGTCAAATGGAATTTGAAACTCTCCATCTATAGCTACTGCAGCTTCGTGTTCATTGTAATAAACATGAACGTGGGGTTTGTTATGTTGTTTAGTGTCATCATACAACATCTTTATTATAATGCTAAAAAAACGACTCAATTCTGGCACAATTATAATATAGCAAATTTTTCTATTTTTCCCTATGCTCTCCCCCTCCCAAGCCCTTGAACTCTTCCGCTTGCCTTTTCACGAACTGGCAACGCTGGCAAGCGATTACAAAGAGGAACTCCACGGCAAAAATGTTTACTGGGTTTGCAACAGGCAAATAAATTACACAAATGTATGCTCCCTCCATTGCAGCTTTTGCGCGTTCTCAAAAATAAAAAAAGACAGCCCCGCCGCCTACAACATGGCTCTCCCGGAAATCACCGCAAAAGCAAAACAAGCCGCGGACTTAGGCGCCCGCGAACTGCACATAGTGGGCGGCCTCCACCCAGACAACCCCTTCTCCTACTACACCTCCATGCTCAAAACGCTCAGGCAAAATTTCCCATCCGTAAACCTGAAATGCTTCACCGCCGTGGAAATATGCCACTTCGCAAAACAGGAGAGCAGGAGCGTGGAAAGCATCCTGGCGGAGCTAAAAGAAGCCGGCCTGGACACAATGCCGGGCGGCGGCGCAGAAATCCTGGTGCCGGAGATAAGGCAAAAAATCTGCGGCAAAAAAGAAAGCGGCGCGGAATGGCTCTCCGTCCACAGGGCGGCGCACAAACTAGGCATCCCCACAAACGCAACCATGCTCTTTGGGCACATAGAAAGCGTGGAGCACCGCATAGCGCACCTCCAGATGCTCCGCGACCTGCAAACGGAAACCAACGGCTTCCTGGCTTTTTTGCCCCTCGTATTTTTACCCCAGAACAACGCCCTTGGCAGGCAGGTAAAAACCAGAACCACCGAAGAAGACATCTTAAAAACCATAGCCATCTCAAGGCTTTTTTTAAGCAACTTCCCTCACATAAAAGCCTACTGGGTTCAATTGGGCATAGAAACCGCCCTAAAAGCCCTTCACTGCGGCGCCTCCGACCTAGACGGCACCGTAATGGAAGAAAGAATCTCCCGCGCCGCCGGCGCCCCCGCCCCTGTACGGGCAGGGTCAGCCTGCCCTGCTGTTGCCCTTACCGCAACCCACCTCCAACAACTAATCAAAGAACAAAACCTAACCCCTGTAGAAAGGGATGCCTACTACATGCTGTAAGGGCAGCCCTACGTGGCTGCCCCCTACTACATGCTGTAAGGGCAGCCCTACGTGGCTGCCCCCTACTACATGCTGTAAGGGCAGCCCTACGTGGCTGCCTCCTACTACATGCTGTAAGGGCAGCCCTACGTGGCTGCCCCCTACTACATGCTGTAAGGGCAGCCCTACGTGGCTGCCTCCTCTCATCTCACCGCCTTCACCGCCCTATGCAGACGCTCAAAAAGCTCCTCCATCTTGCTCAAAGGCACGGAAGAAAACGCTATGCGTATAAGGCCGGAAAGCACTATAACCCCAAGCCCGTTTTTAAGGCACTCCTGCCTAACCGCTTCGGGTTCCGCGCCGTTCACCTTAACGCACATGAAATAGCCGCTGTTGAACGGCATGGCGCAAAACGACTCCCCGTATTCCTTATGGGCAGCCAAAACCTCCTTTATCTTTTCGTAGCGGGTCTTCAGGATGTCGAATTTCTCCTGCTTCTCGCTCTCGTAGCCTTCGCTGTCGTAAACGCTGAACAGAATCTCCTGCGAATGGCTTGCCGCGTTTGATATGGTTGCCCGCACCGTCCCGGCGGCTTTGTCTTCCAGGGCTTTGAGCTGGATATCGCTGGCGTCCTTGAAAGCAAAGGTTATAAAGCCAACCCTAAAGCCCCAAACGTAATCCTCTTTTGTTGGGCCGTCCATCTTAACCGCCAGCAGGTTCTGGTGCGCGTTGGCCAAAAGCCCAAAAAGCGACTCCTCGTATATCCCGCTCTCGTACACCAGGCCAAAATAGGCATCGTCCAAGAGGGCAACCACGTCGCTGCCTCTTTCCGCGCAGGCTTTCAGCAGCTCGCATATCTCCTTGGCCTCGCCGTTTGTGACCGTGTAGCCGGTTGGGTTGTTGGGGAAGTTCAAAAGCACTATTTTTTTGCCATTGCCTGTATCCAAGGCCTTGGCAAGCGAGGCCGTGTCGAATTTGCCGCCTGCGAATGTATTGAATGTCCTGATGTTGGCCCCGTGGCTCTCGCAGAAAATCAAATCGTAATTATCCCAATACAAATCCGGTATTATAATTGTGTCGCCTTGGTTCACAAACAAGCTGGCGGAGACGGAAAGCGCGTGCGTTAGCGCGGCTGTGACCACGGGTTCGCTGAACTTTATCCCTGCCAGGTTCTTGTTTTTTTGCAGCAGCTTCTCGCCCCATTTTTTGCGTAGCTGTGCCTTCCCAAAGCTGGGCTGGTATAAAAAAGCGGCGTGGGCAATCTTTTCAGGTATGGCAAAGGCTTTTTCAACGGCCGGCAGCGCGAGCGGCGTCCCGTCTTCCTCAAACGCCGTGCCTATGGTGGCATTTATCTCCATGCCCCTAGCCTCCGCGCTTTGCCCCAGAATCCCCTTATGCGGAAAATAGATCCTGCGCCCCCTTTCCGAAAGCACGCGATAAGCCACGCACTTCTCCAGCCCCAAATTCCCATTAAGGACATTAGCCAATTCAGAAACATTATTTTTCATTGTGGGGAATATAGAAAATTCTTATAATCTTGCCATTTGGTTTTGTATTCCTCTAATTCGAGAGGGGTTTCAAAGTCCACGGCGTCAACGGGATAATCGTCACATAGCAATATCAAATCCCCGCTTTTTTATAATATAGAAAACGTCTGAACCCCGATGCCCCCGATTTTAGGATTGACAGGATGAAAATCCTGAAAATCCTAAAATCCTGGCCAATCAGGGTTCAGACAACACATATATATATATTATACTCTCCCCTCTCCCCTCTCCCCTCTCAACTAATAATCCTAAATAACCCTAAATAATCCTAAAAAGCCGTTCCCCCTTGACAAAAACCGCACATTTTTCTATATTTAGTATGTCGAAAGAAATGGAAGGTTTTTTTTGGGCAGCGAGTTGGCTGAAAATCGCTTAAAGAGTAGGCGTAAGAAGAAGGGAGTTACAAATGAGGTTAAACAGAGTTCTTCTATTGGCGGCGGTCATCAGTATGGCTATGATCGCCATGGTTTTCACAATTTCCTGCTCAGATGGCGCCGATGGTAGAAACGGCGATGTCTGTACGGTTTCAGCTACAGACAACGGCTATAATGTTACTTGCGGTGGCAACTCAGCAGGCCAGTTAACCAGCGGCCCTGCCGGAGAACCAGGCGCTCCCGGCGCACCAGGCAATGACGGCGTGCCAGGCCCCGACTGCGGACTTACGGTAGGCACAGGCGGAATATACAACATCACTTGCGCCGGAGAATTGAGAGGCGTATTGGAAGGTTGCAAAACAGTAGCTGTGAATCAAGAAATAACCATCTCTTGCGTAGGTAGCTCCATAATTAGCTTGTGCAATGGCATGACATTCAACCCAGCCACCCAATATTGCGATTACAACGGTAGCACTAGCACCATAGCTAGCATTGGCAATTTTGTTTGCGGCTCAACCCAAATCCCATTCAACCCAAACCAGAGATACTGCGGCTACGCAAGCGAAGAGGCTTACCTAGCCAAAACCCCAACCGTGCTTCCCTTGTGCGTAGCCCCGGCTGGAACAGACCCTGATCAAACAGGCACTCCTAATCCTGCTAATAATCCTAACGACTCCGCCTTAACCAGGCCCAACTGGGCTGGCCCGGTAACCGGCAAAACCCCTTTGCAAGCCACCGCTGTCGCGGATTGGGAACTCAAAGGCGCTACCTCTTGGCAAGACGAGTATTGCTCCGTTTCTAGAAGAATCCAATACACCAACTCCACGGACAGAATTCAGTCCAGGCGTCCCTTGGTAGTTTACAAAACCGCAAAAGCTACATTGTGCGGCGGCGTTCTCTCCAAATTCAACGAAGACTCCTACAAAGGCGAATACTGCGGTTTTGCAGACGCCGAAGCTGTCCTCCCTTCCAAAGTAAACAACGCTTGCGGCGATGGCCGTGGTCCCGACTCCGCAGCCTTTGACAGAGCATATTGCCAGATGGTAAAGAAAGCCGATTACTATACGGAAGTTCAGTATAACTACTGCAACGAAGGCCCGGAAGGGGCAACCAGAAGCACCATCAACAGAGTTGACAAATTCACATTGCTCACCTCTGACGACTGGAAAGATGGTGGCGAATTTTGCGCATACACAAGCCAAGCCAACGCGGAAGCCGGCATAAAAACCAAAAGAAAAGGCATTTGCGATGATGGCAAGGCACCAAACGACACTGCCCAGGGCCGTGTTTTCAACAACCAATATTGCCAAGTCCCGCTTGCCAATTACCTTCTCAATAAAACCAGCCCCAAAACCCAGGTGACCGTGGCCAATGAAGCCTATTGCTTAAAAGAAAATTCCACCGGGGACGCATGGAAGAGCGCAGGCTCAGACGCAAGGGTAAATGAAAACACATGGAAACACCATTATTGCGGCTATGCCAGCAAATTAGACGCAGACAGCGCAAACCCAACAGTTATAAAAACCAGAAAGGTTTGCACCAACGTGGCAGCCGGAACAGATGGTCGCACACCTATAGGCCCAAACAGCAACCAGTCTGGATATGGCTGGAGCAATGCCTATTGCATGGCAAAATGGCCAGGCGCCCTCTCTGACTATGTCACAGGGAACGAAGATGTTGTAATCTCTCCAATCCCACCCGTAGGCAATACCCCATCCCCGGCAGCCAGAACATACAAAAGCTACTGCATCGCCCACAACCCTGGCTACACAGTCTCGGCTATAAACGATCCAAACGGCAGAATCAACGAAGACGAATGGCAAGACCAATATTGCGGCTATGCTAGCAGAACGGATTTTTACGGAGGCATGTCTGGCTTAGCAACGATTGCTAAAAGGAATGTATCTGTTATGAGCGGCCACTGCACGAAAGACGGCAAGGCTCCTAACACCGTAGCTGGCCCTGACACCGCTGTTGTCACCGCTACCACCCCTGCAAGCGAGGGTTATTATCTCAACGAATATTGCCAGATAAAATACGATGACAGAGTAGAAGGCAAAACAAGCAGAGTTGGCTTGCCACAAACTGGCCTCAGCTCTTCCCCAACCGCCGCCCTCGGCACCAACGTTCCTACCGACGCAATCAAGGAGGCGATATTCGAAGTTTTCTGCATAGCAGATACCACAGTGACCGAGTCCATCAATATCGCTGCCGCAAACGCCGATCCTAACATAAAACAAATGAATATCAACAACGATGTTCGCGGTTTCCGCGAGATATATGGAAAAGTTTCTTTGGCCTCTCAGAGGCTCAATCAAAGGCCCGCTGGCCCGCAGTCTTCTTACAGATGGCCCTCTCAATATTGCGGATTCGAAGAAAAAGCGGCTATGGAACGCCTTAAAGCCACTGTGACAATAGCTAACCCAGAGCAACTAATTCCAGATGAGCTAAACACCGCTGCCAACAGATGGCCGGCTTTCTCCAGGCTCACAGGCGTGTGCGATAATATTTCCACAGAACTTTCCGATGCTGGCTTAGAACTCAGTGCTGCCAAAGTGGGACCAAACAGAGCAGGCAGGCCAATCGGCAAAACCGTATGGCTTGCTGAGTATTGCCAGGTTCAGACTTCCTCAGACGGGAAAAGTCCTAATGCTACAACAACCCTAGTCGGTATAACTCCTACCTCAGGCCAAATGACACCTACCACTTTTGGCCCTATAGCCACCGACGTGGTTAGTGGCCTGATATATTGCTGGGAAGGCTCGGTCCCTGCCAGTGGCAACACAGTTAGAGATGTTTTCGGCTATTCTGGCCCCAACCGTGTAAACAGGTCTTTGAACCTTGGCTCATGGCAGAACCAGTTCTGCTTCAAAAACGCCCAGAGAGGCACCTGCAGAACAGGTCAGGCTCCGGTAGGCTATGGCAAACCCTATGGCAACGCCGGCGCGACAAATGCCTGCTTTAGCAGCACCACTGGTACCATTATTGCGGGTGTCACCAGTCAGAATAACACTACCTCGTCTGCTAATGATGGCTGTGAAAGACCTCAAGGCAACTGGTCAAACGCATACTGCTCGGACAACGGCACATACTTCACCAACAACGGCATCACCACCCTGCCCGTTACCCCAGCAACTTGCGAAGTGCCTGCGAACACATGGACTGAAAGCGGAAATTGCCAAGGTAACGCCGATTTAACAACCCAGTCAGCTTGCCAAGCTCCCAAGGGAGCTTGGACAGACGGCACTTGCACTATAACCTTCACAAAAACCGATGTTAACACCACCGACGAAGCTGCTTGCGAAGCCAAACTCTCCGGCTCTTGGTCAAATGGCAGCTGCTCTGGTGGTGACTCCGATGGTTCTGAATCTAGCAAAGCCGCCTGTTTAGCTTTAACCAACGCTGGCAGTTGGACAGATGGCACCTGCACTTTCACACCCCCCACCCTTACTGGCGTCAACGCAGATGATTTTGGTACTAATAAGCTTTGCGAAAATACAGCAGCCCCATCCCCAGGCTCCGCAGGCTATACAATTACTGGGACTCTTGGAACGTGTACTAAAGCTTCAGTCACCACTTCACGAGCTAATTGCGAAGCAGCTAATCTTTATACTTGGAACAACACAAGCTCATGCAGCGATGGTGCTTTTGCTACCCAAGGTGCTTGCGAATCCGCCAAAAAAGGTACCTGGAATACCGCTACTTGCGGCGGATGTACCGTAACCAACGCTAGCGATTATCCACTACCTACCCCGGTCACTAAACCCACCTGTCTAGCGAAGTTCGTTTGGACTCCAGAGGCTACTGGCACTTGCACTGGTGCCCCCAGCCTCACAAACGCGCAAAATTGCGAAGCTCCCAAGGGAGTTTGGACAAACGGCACTTGCGCTATAACCTTCACAAAAACCGATGTTAACACCACCGACGAAGCTGCTTGCGAAGCCAAACTCTCCGGCTCTTGGTCAAATGGCAGCTGCTCTGGTGGTGACTCCGATGGTTCTGAATCTAGCAAAGCCGCCTGTTTAGCTTTAACCAACGCTGGCAGTTGGACAGATGGCACCTGCACTTTCACACCCCCCACCCTTACTGGCGTCAACGCAGATGATTTTGGTACTAATAAGCTTTGCGAAAATACAGCAGCCCCATCCCCAGGCTCCGCAGGCTATACAATTACTGGGACTCTTGGAACGTG
>Ga0268262_10000072_pt1 | contig 119796 bp, 176 predicted proteins | sample TergutNc150P3_FD_190354 | JGI IMG/M metagenome (GOLD analysis project Ga0268262, IMG submission 190354) | Nasutitermes corniger P3 segment gut microbial community from laboratory colony in Florida, USA - Nc150 P3 (SPAdes) (version 2) | ecosystem: Host-associated > Arthropoda: Insects >... | reverse complement strand
ATTCAAAGATAAATAAAAAATGGGTTAAAGATTTTATTAATAAATATAAAAATCAACTTCACAAATTGAGCATAAAAGAGGCGTCAAAGTATTTATAAGATTTATTAAAATGATAAAAAATGTTAATCGCTAAGCCTTATCAGATAGTCTAAAAATACCACAATTATATAATCAGGTCAATAAAAACTTTTATAATCCTTACATATCATGCTAAATTGTAGTAAATCCTACACTGTGTAGGCTAAAATGGGGTATTTTTGGGGTTTTGACACATTTTACCCTAGAATATTTGATATTTTATATCTTATTAACGACAATATATATTATGAGGTTATTAAGTCAGGACGATTTAACCAAAATCCTACCGATAAATAAAACCGCCATAGACCGGCTTGTATCTATGGGGAAAATACCGTATAAAAGAATTACCACAAACAGCGGAGACTTAATAAGATTCAGTCCTGATACATTAAGCGTTTGGATTAAGAACGGGATTAATTTAATGGACGACAAGAAATATCTGGAAAGATTAAAAAACCGCCTTGTAACCAGCAATCCAGATTCAATAGAAGAATTAAAAAAATTCTCCGCGCAATTCGTCGATCCAAGAGAACCGAAAAGATACTATCTTGAACCTGTAAAGAATAAAAAACTGGGATTTGTCTACTACGTTAAATATTTGCATAACGGCGTACTGGTGAGGACAAAATGGACTACGGGGACTAACGACAAGGAATTGGCCACGAGGTTCGCCATAGAAAACAGGGAGAGGTTGTTAAAAGAATATTTCGAGGGAAAGGACAAACCCAGTATAGACATTTATTCCATATTAAAAAACTATTACGCCAAGGATTCACAATACTTGAACATCGACATAAAGAGGGGCAGGTCGATAAAGGAAAAACACAGGGTATTTTGTTATAACTTCATAAACCGTTCCTTCATACCCTACCTTAAAAAAATGGGCGTAAAGACCATTGAAGAAATCACCACCCCGTTCCTGTCTAAGTTTCAAAATTATTTATTGACCAAAAACAAAAATGGCGTAAAACCAATGACCGTAAATATCCGCATATCCCATATCAGCATGATTTTTAACCGCCTTCTCTTGGACGGGTTGGTCTCCGTCAATCCGTGCAAAGGGCTTGTTTCCATAAAGTCAAAAAAGGGCGACAAGAAGATTACGGGCTGTTATGACATCGAAAAACTGAAAGGAGTATTTAACAAAAGATGGGATAACGATTTTTATTGCGTATTAAACCTTTTAATATACACGACCAATTTAAGGAACTGCGAAATAGAAAATATTAGGATCGGTGATTTTACACTAATTGAAAACTATCACTTTTTGAACGTCCCCGACAGTAAAACGCCTAACGGGATAAGGACGGTTCCCATACATGGTTTTGTCTATAAAAAATTAATGGGTTACGCCAAGAAGAATAATAAAACCGATTATATATTAAAGCCCAAAGCGAAATTAATACAGAGCACGGAATATAAAAAAGCCGCCGTTGAATTGGCAAAACATTTAGGTTATTCAGAAGAATATATGAAAAAAGAAAATATCACTTTTTATTCCGGCAGGCATTTCTGGAAGACTTTGACGGACGCTGAGGGTTTGGGGGACATAGGGGAGATATTTATGGGTCATAAGGTTTCCACGGACGTGAGCAAAATATACAACCACAAAGACAAGATAGGCAGGACTAAAAAACTGGAGAAGGTAAAACATCTGTTTAAGATATTGGACGAATATATATTCACTTAACCGCCCAGAGTATCCAGCCCGTTATCCCCGCCACGGTTATCCCCACGGTACAATAGGTCAAGACTTTGTAGCGCAGTGATAACTGATCGTAGGATTTTATTTGCGTTTGATAGGCTTGCTCCATTTGTTTCAACTGTTTCGATAACGCCGTTAATAATTCCTCGCGCCTCTCTATTGAGATTTCTAAGCTCTCCAACTGTTTCTCTCTCTCTGTCTCGTTCAAGAGTAAGCTGTTCAACCGCTCTTTCAAGCTCTCGTTGCTGGTCTCTAAGTCGCTGATTATCCGGGACACTTCTTCCAAGTCCGATATTAAGTCCGACAGAGATTGTGAGTATGACGGACAGGATAATAATAGTAATAACAAGATTACGGTTAGTTTTTTCATTCATTATTCCCCCTCTGTTCCGCGTCAAGTTTTGCCACTTCCGGATTAAAGCACTTGCCCCTAACGCCGTTATTAACCACGTCAATGCCCATGTAACTTGTAACCAACCCGACTATGGCGGTAAGGAAAGAACCGACGGGAAGGCTCGTTGCTTTCTCAAAAAAATGAAGCGTACCCGTCACCACGAACAGGGCTAATATGCAAATCATTCCAAAAATAAACGCGTAACCCTTGCTTATTTTTTTATTCATTTATTTTTCCCATCAGCCTTCTAACCTGCACACCCTCACGGATATAAGTTTTCCGTTGGTTCTCAAAGGCGATTTGTAAAGCGTGTCGTCGGCGTTAAAGGTGAAATGTCGCGGTGCGCCTTCCGCGTTGCTGATGCCCCATGAATTGATAATGTATTCTTTGGGATTCTCCGTTTTATACGCCGCGTCTTCCCTGCGGACTGTCCAATTCCGCCCCGTGAGCATCCGCAAAAATCCAGCCGGGGTGTTGACGTACATCGCCTCGTTGTCGGTCGGAGTTCCCCAATTGAACTTAATAATCTTTTTTTCTATTGCCTCATCAATGGCTCTCAGCGCGTCCAGATCACGCGCCAAGAACCTTTCCGCCACTTTTATCAGCGAAAGCGCGTAACACGCCCCATCACCAATACCAATACATAAAGTCTGAATATGCCGTATCATATATTACCTCCTATTTATTCCGGTAGAATTCGTTGCCAGTTAATCCATACAGCGCGTCATTAAGACCGCGTTTTGCATCATCAGCCAATCGGAGTTCATGCTCCAAATTTTTTTGTTCTCTTTTCAACATATTAAACAACAAATTTATATTCTCCCTGCTTTCGGTAAGTTTTTTAATCAGTTCCTGTTTTTCACTTTCGTCCATATTTAATTCCTTTATATGAGGCGTTTAAGCTCCCTGATATACCGCTCGTTTTTTTCTATACACGTCTTACAAATACCGGCGCGAAAATCGTCTTTCGATTCCTCAAAACCATGTAAATAGTTTTTATATACGGTAATTTTCTTATCGCAAGCGTCCATAACTTCTTTAGAAACCCTCTTTAGCCACAAGTCTATGCACGAGATTATTTGATCGTTCATTTTCTCCCACGGCGGTAATTTATCCCGATTGCATTGTTCGTCTTTATTTGCCGTCGCAAGGGACACGTATTCGTCCTTCATTGTGTCGATAATCCGCTCACGATAGATAGGGTAACGTTCCGGCATAAGCTCTATTGTAAAATGATTGTTTGATATACTTTCGTAAAGCGGGAATCGAATAGCAGATGAAATAGACACTCTTGCCGGAATACAAATATTTATCTCTGTGAAAATGTTGCTGATATGTATTTTCATTCTGTCGGTTATATACCGCATTTGCCTGTGACAGGTATCATCTATGTCTTTTATTTTTTCGTTCATATTGTATAAAACAGACGAGTTATTGTATTCCGTTTTAAATGGACCGAAACTCTTTATCCCTAATTTACGCACGATAATAACAACTAATACCGCCGTAATGATTAGCAAAACCGCAAAACCCGTAAATAAAATTATCATGTTTTCTTTCGGCATCGTGCTAAGATTAGCGTTTATTTCTCCGTGCATATTATATCTCCCTCTGTTTGATAGACATAGTTCTTGTCCACCCAAATCCAAAAGTTTTCCCACATATCAACCTCTTTCGTAAATATGGCGGATGGGGGAAATTTAACAATACTTAATGGTAACAAGCTGGCGGGATATTGTGGTTTATTTTTGATTTATTCTCATTTTTAGGCTCTTTTTTGCCGTCAATATAACCAAAGGAATATCCAATGGTCATATTAAGCGCCGCCGTAATAATCGAAGGGATAATTGTCGCCATATCCTCCGGCATACTTATAAAACTGATATGCACAAATTTCCAGAAAATAAAGCGGACAATAATATTGGCGATTAAACTAATAAAGAAAAAACAAATGTATGAGAAAGGTACTGTTTTTGAAGGCGGCGTTCCCATTTTCAAATCCCCCTATGGTTATTTATACGATATGTCCGGCGATAAGAAAATCTTCTTTTGCGCCGACTGTTATAATGCAAAACACGTCCGACTTGTAAAGACGGGCTGTAAAAAATACGTTTGCCCCGTTTGCAATAAGGAATATAAAGCCAAGTAATAAGATTAACAATACTTGAAAATCGCCGATGATAAATTAAAGGGGTAAAAAATGGACTATGACAAATTATCTAACATTGAAAAAATTGAGCTTTTTAAGATTGCCGACAAACAAAAATATAGCTGGTTGCAGGGGAATGACAAATCCAATTTTAGCACATTTGAAGAATATATAAGGTCAATAATAGACCATGCGAAAAAAATAGCTAGTGAATTATAGCCAATTTCAGCGTAATAGGCTCTCGCGGGGGAACGTCAAACCCCACGACTTCATAATTAAGCGGTTTCAACGCCTCCTGTATCTCTTTTATAATGTCTAACCATTCTTTCCGTTCTTTTTCCATACCTTCCCCCATAGCCTTATTTTCCAATAAGCAAGCCCAGTAAACAATACTTGACCTGTCATTAAAAATAGCCTAAAATTTAACATAAGAGGTGTAAAGTGAATGAATATCAATTTATGTCAAAAATGAAAGAATGCCCGTCTTGCGGGAATAAAGAATTCCCAAATATTCCCAATATGGATACAAATTATTTCTTTTTTGGGGTAAAAGAAACGGATTTAGATAAATTAAAAAGTATGAATCCAGCCGATTATTTTAGCAAATTGACTGATTTTGTCGTTCTGCCTTTTACTTGCTCTAAATGCGGTTTCACTGTTTTACAAAACAGGGTATGGAAATTCCATAATGAAAATCAAGATAATAAATAAAATATTTTTTTTATTATTTTTCTTTTTGACAATATCCTCCCATGTGTTTTCTGATGACTTGCCAGCTTTTATGGTAGAATTAAATGCTGGATATTCATTAGGCATAAATCTTAATAATGCAACGCAAGCCGATATAAGATTATACTACTCGTTTGAAAAATTTGGTTTTACCATAGAGGCGGGCGGTTTATTTTCAACAGATTATTCCGCTTTTCATCTATTTTTAGCCCCAATTTATTATTTTATTAATAACGATAAATGGAGATTGCCGCTTGCGGTAGGTCTTGACTTTATTAATGACAAAACTTATTTTATTGGAATTGGTAGTTTTATAGCCATACATTACAGATTGACAAAATATATTTATACTGGTTTTAATCTTGGCGTTACTTATGCTTTTAATAATATATATGAAGAATTGACGGGATATAAAAAAACAATTACAAATTTTGATGACGGTACTTCAAAAACACAAACAACGCCAATTTATGAAATTAAAGACCATTATGTTAATAATTTTTATTTTAAGCCTTCTTTAATTATCGGCTTGCAATTCTAAGCCGTTCTTTTCCATACTCTTATGGTTGTATTTACTGGTCTTGTTTCTACCGCACCCGCCGACCCTGTATCTGCTGTTGGCTGAGAATTAATTGACGAAATATTAGAACCATTCCCATTAGAACCTATATTCCCAAATCGGTTATTAATATAGGTGTGTGTGTGAGGCTGTATACTCTGTCCTTGATCATTCCCAAATCCAACAGCGTTGCCGCCTTCCACTCGGAAAAATAACCCCGCAAATTCAGAGCTTATATTTTGCCATGTACCAGCAAATATTGACGCTGGTTCTGGTTGCCCCCTTAGTTGAAAATATATAAACCCTATTGGCAAATATCCCTTTCCTTCTACTTGTATTGTACGCGCATTAATATCCACGCCGCCTATATATCCGCTCATCGCATATATTCTTTCTTCGGTGAGTAGCCAGCCGCTTACGTCGGGAATATAATTTTTACTTTGTAAAACTCCCCCCCCTTGCACTATCCCCCGTTGCATATACAGATTTTCAATCAATGCGTCTACGGTAACTATAGTTTTGCAGAAAAGAATAGAGAAATAGCCATTTGGCGCACCCTTACATAAGTCATGTATCGCTGTTGTATATTTGCCCATGTTATCAGCGTTGACTATTACTTTTTTCCATCCGTCCGCTGTCCATTGGTAACAATAACCGTTTTCCCATTGCCCAGTTGTTCCAAGATAAGAAACCCAGTCATTAAGGTTCATTATTTCATTATTTATAGTTCCATCGTTTAATCCTATAACGTAAAAACCGCCCCTGTATCTGGGTGATAATTTTCCTACCGAACTATATATATTATCTTCGTATTCCCTGTCGAATACCTGAGAGGCTATACGGTCTATGTTCGGGGGGCTTGTCTGCTCTTGTAACGCTTTTATTAGTTCGGCTTGTAATCGTCTTTCTTGGTCTGCCAATACCATAGGCGGCGCGGACAGTATGCTTGACTGCCGCTCTTTTATTTCTTTCATCTCGCTGTCGGAGTAAATTTCTTCGGCGTACTCGGCTAGGGATAGATCATAGCCGTTTTGGTTTTCGCTCAGGTCGGTTACTATGTATCTCTTGGATTCCCACACCCTGCCCGTATTCAAGCCTTCGGCGTAAAGGGTAGACAAGATGTTCCCGAAAACGGGGGCGTTGGTTCTGTCGCCCTCATCGTCCAGATCAATTGGTACGGTGAACATCAGCCTGTCGGTATATTCTCCCACACTCTGAATTTGTTTTTGTACGATAAAGTTCCTGTCTTCGTCCACCACATAGTATTCAATCCAGTAATCCCTGTCCTTAGAAATGTCAAAACGCTCCATTAGTTTAAGACCTACTATCTGGTTTCCGTTCTTTATTAACTGTATAATCTCCCCAGAACCCAGCCCTATTTTGTGCCTCTCATTTTGCACCTTTATAAGAGAGCCGGGCTTGTAGTACCTGCCTTCTTTCCCGACCGTGCATTTTATCTCGCCCGGTCTAAATTCTTCTTTCGCCAGTAATCTTCTCGCGTGCCACATAGCCTGATTGTAACTTGTCGTGAAGTCTAACTTCATGGGTGAGTAGGTGTTAAGCCCGGGATTTACTTTAACCCTCGGCCTTAATATCCTATGTGTTTTTTGCGTCCAGTCCGCTTCCTGATCCGCGAATTCTACCGTGTACCCGTCCGATTTTCTTTCAAGCGATCTCTGGTCTACCATTGATATAAGCCTTTGATTGTTTAGTAAGGCTATCGGCGTTACCTGATAATCTTCATAGTAGACTTCCAACTTTCCAAATTCGTTTACATATAGTCCGGCGTCGCAAGTCGCTAAGATTGACTGTATAGCGTCAATCTTTCTTGTGCCGGAAGTAAGCACCCCGTTACACTCTAGGGTGAAGTTTTGAGGTAAAGATTGCCCTTCAATCCGTACCGACCGATTGGCGCAGTACTCATAAAGTTTTCCGAAGGTGTAACCGTATACTGTTTTATTCCCCATTATTTTTTGGTCAAGCTCGGTATCTTTATGCTTGGAAGTGTCATGTATAAGACCTGTAATTAATTCCAGCAACACGGCGGCGGAATTGGACGTTTTAGTTTTATCGGTTGACCATTGCCCGTTCCACGTCCTGCCAGTCATTGAGGCTATCACGTTGAACCTGTCCATGAATTCCTGAGTGTTCTTGTTGACTTTTAATTTTATTCCCATTCTGCAAAATTTGTCTTTGTACCTTTCATTGATGTTTTTTGCCGCTATTAATTGGGTGGTGTTTGAAGTATTGGGATTATACTGCCTCGTCCTTATCGCGGTTAAATACACCCTGTCCCTGTAGCTCCCGGTGTGCATCCTTGTAAGTCTTGTCGCCCTTATGAATACGGGATCGCCAGCCTTTGAATAAACGCTCGGCGGAAAAGTTACGCTGAAAATAAACCTCATCTGCGCCGCCCTCGCGCGGGCTATACGCGCGTTGCCCGCCGATGACGTTCCGTATATTATCACTTGTCCGCCGATGGTTCCCGAAGCCTTGACCGTCTTTTTTGAATCCTCATATACGAATGTAATTCTCCTGCGGGTAAACCACGTAAGCCCCTGACTGGTATTTTCCTGCCTTAATTCTTTTTCAAATAATATGAACATTAAAGGGGAGCCGCCATAACTCCCGCCGTTGGGCAGCGTCATGGTATGGGAAAGCGTCCGCCCATAACCGGGGCTGGCGGGGATCATCTGGTCTACCCAGTCCGCCACGTTTCTGCTTGCGGGTATGGTTTCCGTTTCCGTCAAACTATTTTCGTCGGGGAATGAAATTGGAATATCCAGCCAGCCGCTTTTACCGTCTTTTGACCATTCAAGTTTTACGCCCACGCTCGCGGGGGTCGCAATCCCGTTCTTGCTGTCCCAGCCGAAAAGCCCGTCAGGAAAACTTATCTCAATTTCGGCTAACATGGGGAATCTCGCGGTCTCCCTTATCACGGGTTCAGCCCCGTCATCGTCCGTAAATATGCCGTTTTCATCCGGTTTAAACGCCCCGTTAATCACGTTGCCAGTTTTGGCGTTGTCTATTTTCTTCCTGCCCAGCTCTACAGAACCGCCGAGGGAGTCCGCCCATCTTTCTTCAAATACCGTTTCGGTAAAACTATTAGAGGTTTCTTCATTCCCTTTTTGGACTATGTCTATATAATTCTCAGGGTCATAAAACGGCGGCGGGTCGGCGGGGTCGTAATTTGGCGGTCTTATAAACCGCCTGTCGTTTACCTGCTGGGGTTCGTCCTCCGTAAAGGTTACAAGCTCGGTAACGCCGTTCCTTATCTTTTCAAAACACAATCCGTTCTGCCCGACAAGAAAAGTGCCGTACCAGTACAAGTCCGCGCCGTCTTCCCCCTCAGGCTTCATGTAAGGGTCAGACAAAAAATAAGGCGCGAATAAATGCTTGCCCAAAATTATCGGCACGTTCTTGCCGTCTATCTTCTCGTTTCTCCCGTCCGCCAATTGAGGGATTGAGGCGACGTCTTTTTGGCTGTTTGCTTTTTTTATCTTGGCGACAGCCTCTTCCATTTCTTTTTGCGCGTTTTTCGCCTGTTCATAAGCGTATACTCCAACGCCAATCCCGACGCCTAAAGATACAACGCCTAAAATTATCGCCGCAGCCACAAGCCCCGGAGTTTGTTGTACGGTTAAAACTTCATTCTCTTGTAATTCATAATCAGGCGTAAGTTTTTCGCCGTTTTTTGTTATCAGGGCGTAATTCCAGTCCAGATCGAGGTTGTCTCTAATTTTACCGTTAAAATTAAAGATTTCTCTTTCTGAATTTAACCTTCTGTACAAGTTAACAATACCCATTATGATCCCCAAAAGACAGGGCAAATAAAATAATAAATATTAAAATAAACGCTTTCATATAAATTGATAATGCCCCTTTACTTTGTATTTCGAAATTTCTTCGACTGTCACGCCTTCATTATGCGTGCAATGTATCATTCTTTCCTGATCAATCGCGTACCCCAAATGCAACCTGCCGTCTTTTTCTATCTCCAATACGCAGCCGGCTTGAAATTCATTTATTTGTTTTACTCCGATATAATTGGCAAGTTTTACCAGAGAGGGATCGAAGCCTTTATATACGGGGTCTTTAACAGGCGTGTTGTTTCTTTTGGCTATAAGCCAGATTAAACCAAAACAGTCTAGCCCTGTTTCGTCCCTGCCGTGTACTTTGTAAGGTATGCCAATTAAATCGGACACGTCCATAATCACCCCATTAAAAAATCATTGTCGGCTACCCACGGGTTGACCTGCATATTAAGACGGTCGTCCGCGCCCAAAGTCCAAGTAATCTTCTCGCCGTCCCATGACACGTTGCCGTGGCTTTGGGTCATCTGGCTTATAGGGGTTATATCCCCCTGTTCGTTGATTAATCCAACTAAGTCAACAGCCGCCCTATGGTCTGATTCATCAAACCATTTTAACAGTTCATTTCCTTCGTCGTCGTGAATGTCAATGTCTATCTCCAAAACACCCCCCTGGGGAACTCCGTTTGCAGCAGTAGGGAATTTATAACTTACGGGGGCTGATTTGTATAAATTGTTGTTAAAAGTTATATCCCTGTCATTGGAAGTAAAGCGCCAATCTGGCAGTCCGGGGCATTTAAGGTCTATGAGCACGGGGAGGGAGCAGCCCCCGTCACGGTCAAAAAGTTTTGAGAAGTTAATTATGTTCACGCTGTCCGTTTCCACATATAACAGGTGATATAAGGCTGTAGGTTGTTGTGCGCGTTGCCTGATCCGTTATTTGCCACAGACATGTTTTGTACGGCGTTACTGCCTCCGGCCGCTTCCTGGTTAATGGCTGGAGTCGCGCTTACAATACTCACAGCTTGTAGTGGCATTCCTGTTCCAGGGCTTTTTGTGACACTCCCTCCAATAACAGTATTAAATCCTTCTACTCCATAAATCCCGCCAATTACGCCATGGCCATGCGGCGCTTGCGTGTGGGCGTGGAAATCTCCTGAAAAGGCGTGCCCGTGGGACGTTATAGTCGCGCCTGTCCCGTCAGTGGAATTTTTCAAGTCGTGCCTGTGCGCGGGCATTTCCCCGCCGGTTAATGTGTGCGTTTCCGCGCCGCCTGTTTTCTCTACAGTGTTAAACGTTCCGCTATCACTTACGCCTACCGGAACCCTGCCTTGCCCCCATGCAGCCCATGTCCCACCGTGTTTGTTGTGCATTTTTTCCGCCGTGTCTTCATCTTCCGAAACCGTCATGTATATATTTCCTACGGGGTGGGACAATAAAAAAACTTGCCTCATCAAGGCGTACACGGCGTTTGAATTAATCAGGTTGTCGCTGTCCTCGGTGGGTTCCGTGTCAATGGATTTAGATTGCCCGTGGGTTCCCGGCGACGCGCCGCCGATTAACACTTTCCCGGCGTCCTGCGCGGTAGTTTGCGCCTGATAATCGCCAGTGTTAATAATGACGGGGTTTGCCCACGTAATTTCCCCGCCGTCAATGTCGGCGATGTACCATTCCACCGTTTTATTGCCGTTTGTCTCGTCGTTTAACACCCTCGCGTAATCGTCGATTCTTGGGGTGTTCCAGCCGTTTTGCACCGCATCTTCAACCGTCAGCGGAAGCCTTGAAAACGATGACACATTCCCCAACAGGGTGGGTTCGTTGGATGACATCGGGGCTATTGACAGCGTTTCAACCAGCACGGTCGCGCTGTTTTGTTCCTTGCACACGCCAAAAGTCCCGTTTATGTCGCTTATAAAAGTTTTATCTTCCACAAAAACCGTTGACGGGTCAAACAGGTTTTTCGCTACGGGGGTAGTGCCGAAAATTACCCTTGTCAATAACGCGCCGGATAATTTTATCGCTCCAACTCCGTCAAGAATATAATTTAAATAGGCGGCTTCCTGATCGGTATAAACCTTGGCGTTGTTTAATGTGTTAGCGTCTTCCTGCGCCCTCGCCTGTATCTCATTGTCAATCTGCACTTGTAAATCTTGATCCGCCGCGTTTAATTCTTCCGCTTTTTGGTCGGCATATTCTTTGGAGTTATTTAAGGTGTCAATATCTCCTTGCGCTCTTTCCTGATTTTCGTTGTTAATTTGTGTTTGTAAGTTTTGATCTTCCGATTGTCTTTCTTGGGTTTCGTTTGTAATAATTGCTCTAATGTCATCATGCGATTCATGGCTTGTATTATGTGCGCCGATAGCGGCGTTTCTGTCCGCGACTTCCTGATCAACCGCCGATGTTATTTGCTGATGACGCGCTTGCGCCTCATTGTCAACCGCTTCCGCCCTTAATCGCGCTTCGGTTGTTATCGCCAGCCTTATCTCATTATGAGAAGCGCCGCTTGCATCATGGTTATTTATTCCAGCCGCCAATTCCTGTTCGTTTACCAGATCAACGGTATCGTCAAACAATGCCCATTTAGGGGAAGCAGTCCAGCCAGCCACCGCCTGATAAACCCCGCTATGCGCGTCGGCTATTACTTTACAGAGATAATTTATTTTATTGTCAAGTCCGGCTGTTTTTAATTCAGATACGGCATTAACGGGGGGAAGCCATTCGTTTCTTCCTGACAGCAGTTGATCCGTGTATTCTTTAACTTCGCTGATCGCGTTGTCTATTCTTTCAGGCAGGTCGCCCTGCATATATTCTTTTACCCGCCCGAGACTGGCTCTGCCAGTGTCTTCCTGGTTTATAATAATTCTGTCACCGTCCGCCAGCTCTTTAGCTTCAGGCAATTGGTCTATTAACGTAGTTTGCATATATGCTCCTTAATTTATTGCAATAGCATTTTTATTATTGGTTAACAATATTCCGCCTTTATTTGTAGTTAAATATGTATGCTCAACTTCTGAGGTTGACGCGGTTTCCTCCAATCCAAAAGAGGCTGCTACTAAACCGTCAAGCCTGTCATATTCAGGCACGCTTATAAATTTATATATTCCCTTTGCGGGCTGTTTTGTATTCCACTTGTCTTTAAAGCCTATTCTTGTTGTTTGAAAAGAGATTGACCCGTATCTTAATGAGTTGTTAAACCAGTTTTCAAACTCTTCAAATTCGGTTTTGCCGTTTTCCAGTTGGGTTTTATTGTCAAGCAAAAGGCTTAACGAAGGAAATATTTTAGGGACATAAGAATTTCTAAGCCATGTCCTTTTTTTTCCAGACGTAAAAACTAATTCTTCTATAAAACCGTCTTGTAAACTGAAATTGTCCTCAAGGCTGAATTTAGCGTTTACTAAAGGGTTCCAGTTTATCGTCATATAAACACGTTCCCCCTCCGGCCGGTCTGCTGCCGGGCTATTCCCATGTCAAAACTTCCGTTGCCAAAACCCTCGTTTACCGTCTCGGTGATGACGAGTTTCAACCCGTCCGCAGTCATATGCGGCTCGGCTTTCACTTTGTTTGAGGCGTTGTTTTCCACTTTGACGTTCATCTGCACCCCGCCGCCCGATCCGTTATGCGCTAAATTATTAATGGCTTGCATGGTATTCTGGAACTGCCTCTGCGTCTGGACTACTTCGCCGCCTTTTAATACCGCTGATTTTTCTCCCGTACCCTCTACCACACCGCCAGTGTGGAAGCGGGGCGGTTTCGGTCTTGCCGATATTACGGCGGCTACCTGCATAGCCCCCATAGTCGTCGCCAGTGCCGCCATAACAGGCCCCATTGGAAGGAAGGGCTGGGAATTTAAGGCGTTTAGCACGGCCATTGCCGCCTGCGCCGTTGCTAAAGTTACGTTTGTAGCCCACGCGAAAAGCTCGGCTTTGTACCTCTCATAAGCCGCCTCGATGTTAATCTTTTTTTCGGCGGCCGCCCGTTCCTCATCACTCTGAATAAGTTTATCGTTGGCTTTCAGTTTTTCGTTGGTTTCATAGTCTATGTTGTTAGTCCAGATAGTGGAGATTGAAGAAGCGATTGAAGAGGCGGCGTTTAGGTATTCTTGCGCGGCGGACAGTAGTCTTTGATACATTTCTACATGGGCTTGCTCGATTGCTTTTACGGTTTCTTTTTCGGCCTGTCTTTTTTGCTCTTGAAAATTAGCGTCCAGTTGCTTTCTTGCAAGGTTAAGATCATCGTCAAGCCTCAGTATTTCGTCGTTATATTTTTTCTTAATTTCCTCTTTAAGCGTTTTATTGTTCCCAGCGGCTTCAATTTCCGCGTCCCTTATTTTCGCGAGCCTTTCTTTTTGCAGGATTACGTTATTGGTAATATCCGCGATTTGATTGTCGTATTCTATTTGTCTTTGCCGTTCCCTGTATTCCCGTTCAAGTTCCATGGCGGCTTTGGCTGATTTGGTTGAAAAAACCCACGCTTCCAAATCGGCCTTTTTTCTTAATTTTACCAATTCGTCTTGATGGGCTTGTTCTTTTCGGGTGTCATAAAGTTTGTCCGCTTCGGCTTGCGCGTCCTCAAGAATTTTATTGAGTTTGGACTGGGTTTCTTCCTGTAGCTTGGAAAGATCGGACAGGGCTTTTTTGCGCTCTTCATCGGTGCGTTTTTCAATGGCGGCTCTCTCTTTCAATCTTTCGCCAGTCTTGATAATAGCCTGTTCAATGCTTAATTCGTTTTTTATCAGCCCGTTGGAAGTGTTTACCAGTTCCCTATACGCGGATATTTGCACGTCAAGAATTTGGTTTTGTACCTCTAGGCTGTCAACGTCAATTCCCTTTAATTTTGCAAGTTCTTTTATCTCGTTTATTTGCTGTTGAAGTTTCGCGTTGTAAGCGTCCATTAAAGAATTAATTGTCGCCCTGTCCCCCGCCTGTTTCGCGGTGGCGGCTTCGGCGGCGGCAACAGCGGCGGCATTGCCCTCTCTTAATTCCACTTCATGTCGCACTTCATTATATAATTTTCTCTGTTCGTTATATAAATCAACGGCGCGTCTTAATCGCCCTTCTTCCGCCGCGCTCCATGCCTCGCCTGTGTCTTTAGCTTCTTTTTTCAATCCTTTTAATCTGTCAGCTTCTTTTTGATACGCCTTTAACTGTTCTTCTACTAAAAATAAATTAGCCCTTGTATATTTATTCATTGCCACGGCTTCATCTTGAATTATTTTTATTTGCCGTTCAATTTCTTCATATTCAATTTTTAATAAATTAAACTTTTCTCCCGTCGCCGAAGCCGCTTGCTTTTGTAACTCCAGCGATCTTTTCTGTAATTCGTTTATTCTTTGTTGTTGTTCCTCTGTAAGTTTATGTACTTCGGCTTGTGCCGCTTTTGTTGCCTGTATTTTATTGTTAGCGTCCACTATCGCTTGAACAGCCTCAGCCATTCCCTGCTTTAATCCCGCTATGGCTTTATTCCAACCAGTGCCGATAATGATCTTAAAATCGGTCATCGCGTTGTTATACGCCGTTTGCGCTTTAAGCGATTTGTCCTGCGTAACCGCAGCGTCCCCGTAAGCGGACTGGACGCTGTTTAATATGACCCTTTGCGCCTCTTGTATTTTGCCTTGCCTTTCAAGTTCTACTACCATCGCTTTTTGCTGTTCGGTAAATCTAAATCCCTGTTTTGTTAATGCGGATAATCCCTGTGAGGGCACGTCAAGGGCTTTGCCTAAAGTGTTTGCCGCGCTTTTTAAGTCGCTGCCCATTACGGCGGCCATTCCCATAGCTGCCGTAGTCGCGTCCTTAAATACGTCTTGGGTTATATTATTAAACCCCAGCATTACGGTCTGCATTTGGACTATTTCGTCCCTCGCTTTCCCCGTCGCGTTGGATTGTTCCGTCGCTAATTGCTGAAGCTGTTTTGAGCTAGTCCACGCCGCCGCGCCGGAGGCTTTTACAACCACGTCCAGTTTTTCAATCGTTCTCTGGTGTTCAGCCGCCACCGCGCCCCATTCGTTTAACGCGCCCACTATCCGCTTTATGCCAGCCACGGCGATAGCCCCGCCAGCCACTCCCATTATTTTTGAAAAGTCAATCCCTGATAACGCCTTGCCAGCCTTGCCAGCGAAGTCTTTTATATTTTTCTCGGCTTTGTTTAAATCCTTTTTTAAGCCGTTGTTGTCTACTGATGTTCCTATTCCTACGTCATAAACATTATCAGCCATTATTTGCCCCTAACATATTTTCAATAATTTCTATCGCTTTCCCGCCAGCCAGTTCTACCACTGAAAGACCGCTTAATTCCGGCATGGCTTTAAGCGAATTTATACCGCTTAAAGTAGCGTCCAATATTTTGACCGCCGTCAAATAGTCGGATAATTTTTTTTCAGCCATTAGATAAGCGGCTTTTATAATTTTGATAATTTGCTCTTGCGTCCTGTTTTGGTTTATTAAATAAATAGCCGATTCAATTAATAAAATATTGCCGAATTCGGACTTGAAATTGTCAACGTATTTTAACACCTGCCTTATGTCCCGTTCGTTCATATAAGGGTTAGTTTTTCCCGCTGAAAGTATGTCAATTTTTAACTGGTTGTATTTGTCCCACGCCTCGTTTATTTTGTCTAATTGGGCGTTGGCTTGTTCAACCGTATCAATCATTTCTATTACATTGTTTATTTGTCCAGACATGACAAAATCATATTAAAACTGGGGAATTAAACAATATTTTGATTATTGACCGCCGTATTTTTAATGATTATAATTAAAAAAGAGGTAAAATATGATAATAGGCATTATTTCTATAATTTTAGGGGCTATTTTCGTTATCGTAAACATGACGATGAAGACGGAATCGGCTTTTCATCAAACCGTCCAATACTTGGGCTTTTTAATCAGCGTCGTTCTTATTTTGGGCGGGGTTATTCTAATATCAATCAAAAGGCATTTTGAAGAATTAAATTCGTCCATTTATTCCCTTAAAGACTCCCTGAGAAAAGAGGATACGCGCCCAGTAAATCCCACGCCCACGGTTAATACAAACAGTTCCACGGAAAGCCAGACCAAAAAATGCAAGCAATGTTCCAAGAGAATAGGTGCGAATTTGGAAAAATGCCCATATTGCGGCTCAACTGAATTTTTGTGGGATTAAAATAATAATGAGAATTATTTAAACCTATCAATAAACCTTTTGATTTCTTCTATCAAAGTTTCCCGACCGCCGCCGTTCCACCACCTCTCCACCCACCTCGATCCCCTAGTCGGTCGGTCTTGAAAGAGTGAAGTGTCATCATTCCATGTGTTGCGTCCGGGGGCGGGGTTGCCATAAACTGTATAGATTAATTCCCCACTGCCAAAAGTGGTATTTGCAAAAACGCTTTTCCTTAAAGCGGTAGTATCCGAAGGCGCGTAAAAATCAGAGTGCCTAGCAACGGACATATCAATAAATTTCTGTAGAGCACCACCCTTATTGTACGAAGCCAGTAATTTATCCCTTATCTTTGTGTTGATCTTTACTTTAACCGTTCCTTTGGCTTTGGTCATAATTTAAGGGTAACGGATAAAGGGGATTAAACAAGATTTATTCAACGTCCAGCCTTTGTTCTATCGTCGTGTCGGGCAAGCCTTCCCTAATCCGTTTCTTGACTTCGCTTAGTTTGTCCCATGCGACCGATACGTTAAACCAGACTATGCCGTATTCGTCCACATAGGGAGAAATAAAAGGGGAATGGGCATAATCCGCGCGGGCTAACGCTTTGTGAATTTTTTCTATATGACGGTCGGCTCTCTTTATATACTCCCCATATATGTCTTGACCTACCATATCCGCTTCTATCGGCGAATTTTGTAATTTATCTTTTGTCTTTTTTATGCCGATTATATTTTCATAAGCATATTCTATGGTTGAAACAATAATTACGGCGGCTATAACGGCTGTATTAGTGCGCGTGATAGAAATAATGTTTAATAATTTTCCCAAAATAAAGAAAACTATAGCATTGGCTGTTAAAGCGCATAGAAGAAAAGCAATGATGGAAAAAAATACTGTTTTTACCGGCGGTCTGCCCATATTCACATCTCCTAATGGTTATTTATATACCGTATCGGACGACAAAAAAGGGATTTTCTGCGCCGATTGTTATGCTTCCACTTCAAAACTTATTCCACTTAACAAGGCGGGGCGGAAAAAATACGCCTGTCCTGACTGCAATAAGGAATATATAATCACCTCATCTTAAACGCTTCTTTCTTTTCCGTTTCCAGTTCCCACATATACCTGTTTTGAAGCTCCCTCTGCTCGGTTTCCGCCTCTATCTGCTTGGTGGTTTTTTTAGTGGGTTTCTCGTACTGCCTTGCCCCTATCACGTCTTTAAGCGTCCAGAATAAATTATGATATAAGGCTAAAAAGTCGTGCCAATGAAGATCGGTAGTAATCAGGTTGATATTATACCGCTCCAAAAAGGCGCAGTAAATTCTCTCTGAGTCAACGTCCCAGTCAATCAGCTTTTTGTTTTCCTTGCCCGTGTCTTTAGGAAGCGGCTGTTTGTTGACGTAAAACTTGACTAATTCCTCATAGGCGGAATTCCAGTTTTCGGGAAGCCCGTACTCTTTATCGCCGTCTTTAATAATCTTAAAATACGGCGTTAATTGGTTAATGGGAAATTCCGTCAGGGTTTCAAGTTTTTTGCCGAAGCCTATCCAGTATGGGAAGGCGGTGTGAATTAAGTGTTCATTCCCGTCCACCCATATACTGGATTGCCTTGACCTGTCCGCCTTGTCGAGGGGGATCAACTGACCGTAACCTCAATATCGGCTTTGATTGTCGGGTTAGATACGCTCGTTATGGTAACGGTCGCCGTCCCAGCCTTGCGCCCTTTGATGTCAACGGACTGGTTCCACCTGCTCACCGCCACCGCATCGCTGTCGCTCTCCACTTTGAAGTCATACGGACAGCCCAGAGGGGAGAAAGACACCGCCGCCCTCGCCTGTTCGCCTGCGGAGATTTCAACCTCGTCAAGGCTGGTGGTAATGCCAGTAACGGCGATCTGTTCCGATGAAGTGAAGCCGTAAGTGAAGGTGGACGGATCGTCAACAACGCTGGTATCCGTTCTTTCCATAACGCCGATTGTCAAATCGCCGTCTTGCGCGAAATGGACGGATATAATCCCGTCAGTTTCATTGATGGTGTTGACCGTAACGGTCGCGTCCATTTTTTCGGCGTAATACCTGTTGTGTTTTTCTCCCGCCTCTTCTTTCCGGAAGTCCACAAGGTAGGTTTCCAATACGGCGTTTTTGCCTGTCGGACGGAGGCGGGCAAACTCCGAGAAGAATTCGTAGTTTTCCTCCCCCTTCTCGATAATCACGTCTTTATCAAAAGCCATGCTGTAGCTTCTGATAACCGTTGACGGGGCTTCCTGCCCGATGGGGTTTGTCTCTTTCTCTTCGGGGTTAAGGCTTCTTTCATTCCCCTCCGCCTGAGTAAGCCTCTTAATAAGCCCCTTAAAGTCCCTGTAGAAAATGCCCAACTGCGCTTGATTTCCCGCCGCGCCTTCGGGGACTACTTTGGCAAAGTCCGCGTTCCAAATTTTACTCATAATAATTACTCCTATTGCAATGGAATTTCAATCTAATGATTGATTAAAGATAAGGGTAAAGAAATGGTTTAATTTAACAATATAAAGAGATAATCAGTCTTTTTGTTTTTTAGGTCTTCCGCCCTTCTTGCCGTTTTCCCGCGCAGCGGCAGACTTTGCCGGAGTGATCGTTCTTCCGGCTCGGCTTAACCATTCCGGGCCATCCAGTTCATGTTCTACAGCTTGGTTAATAAAAGCGTTTTTCTTGCCTTTCTCTTTTGGCAAGCGGTCAGCTAAATCTTGACGCAGGCGGATTTCTATTCTTTCTGTTTTAGGAAAATCGGGCATGGTTTATTATATCATATTATAATGGTTTTTGTCATGTGTTTTTCCTTTTTAGCACCTTTTGAATTTTTATCGCCTCTTGTTTAAGCGATTCAATATCAGGGTGTCTGTAATGCCGCGTCATGGCTTCGGTTGCGTGTCCCATTAAAAGGCGCACAGTCTCGTCTGGGAGAATATCCAACATCCGCGTATTAAACGTGTGCCTTAACCAGTACGGGGAATACGGCTTATCCAGCCCCGCCCTAAAAACCCCAGCCTTAAAATTATAGGCGATAGTCCAAATTGTAAACGGCAGTCCGCTCCTGTCCGCAAATATAAATTTTTCGGGCGCATAGTCTTTGACGCTTTTCCGTAAAATTTCCAACTCCGCCGCCGTTTGTTCGCTGACTACCGCAGGTTTAACAGAGCCTGTTTTAGTTCCTTTTATCTTGTCCCGCTTGCCGCTTTCAATAGCTTTCGTAATCGGAAAGAATTTTAATTCTGGATACCAGTCGCCCCATTGTAAAGCCCGAAGTTCCCCCGGGCGCAAGCCGGTATCACGAAGGACAAGATAGGCTGCCGCATAAATCTGTTTGCGCCATATTTTAACAAGCCTGTCATGCGATGCCGGAAACAATAGCCTCATTTCGTCTTTTGGAATCGCCCCGCGCTGGTTGCGGACGGCTTGCGAAAAGCGCATTACGGACTTTGCCGGATTGTTTTCCGTCACGCCGTTTTCTATGGCGATTGAAAACATACTGTCCAATATAAGAAGGATTGTATTTTTTGCCGTACCTGACAAATCCTTGCCGCTCCGCACCGACATAAGGCTTAAAAGACCGTCATCAATTTTTTTTACCGTTAATTCTTTTATGCTCAAGTTTCCCCATAAAGGGATAATGTAATTTTTTATATATCCATTACGAATATCAGCCGACTTGTCTGTAAGCGGTCTGCTTTTTTGCCGCCTCTTACGCATTAGATAACCGTCAAGATTATATAGACCGTCAATGCAATTCTTAATGGTCATTTTTCTAAAAAGCATTATAAAGCCGCTCCTATTATGACAGTCGGTATGAGTACGGTCTGCCTGATAAGGTGTGCCGCGCGCTTAATTCAAAGCTCATGCCGCAAGCGTCTTTTTCTTGCGCTTCGCTCCATGACGCTTCACGGAATTTGTCGGTTTTACATTCTTCTTTTACCAGTCCATCAAGCCAGTCAAAAAATTTCTCTTTTTCTGTCTTTGTTTCTATGCCGTACTTAACGCCGTCAATTTCAACGCCGTTCTGTAAATATTCAGACAGCCAAAATTCAACGATTTTAATTTTGCTGTTGTAAATATCCACGCTGTAATCGTTGCCGTCGCCGCAGTCCATGTCTAATTGTAGGCGGTTAAGCTGTACGAATAAGTCGGCGATTGTGTCCGCTTGCCTGTCCGCGATACAATGTTCCTGCCAACCTTGTCCGTCTTTCCACGGACAGATTTTCATGTTGAATTTTTTCATGTTTTCGCTCCTTATTCTTTTCCGCATTTTGTCCGCGCCTCAGCGTCCAGCGCGTCAAAATTTATGTTTTTGACAAAATTAATGATCTCGCCTGCGTCATCCAGTCTGTCAAGTTGTTGCCGCCTTACCGCCGCATCCGTAATGTAAAAGGTCGCCAGTTCTACAAAAAATCTTTTTGAATACCAGCCGTTTCCTTTCTCATAACTGCCTTCCTCTATTCTCTTTTTCGCCTCATTGATACGGCTGTTGTAACGCGCTTCCATGCTGTTGATCATGTCAACGGCATAGGCTTTTTGTTTTTCTGATTTTGCCTCGATAATCTTTTCCATTTTCTTGTCTGGTATACTTACCTGCCAGCAGGTCGTTTTATTTAAGGATTTTATTTAATCCTTATATTATAATAATAACCCAACATGATAGGTTTGTCAAGCGTTTTGGAGAAAATATTTTCATTTTTTTTACAGATTTTTTGAGGTTTTACTTAATGGTTGTATAGTAGTTTTGAGGTAAAAAGGCGGTTTTCTGCTATATTAACCGTCAAGATAAATTAACTTTAACGGAATTAAATAGTCGGCAAATAATGAGGCTTCGTCTCTCTGCGCCGGATATGTTCCTGCGTTGATTTTTATCGCGCTCCACCATCTGCCGTCATGCGGAAAATTACTGTCTAAATTCCGCTCATGGATTTTTTTCGCCAGCTTTTCAAAAAAGTTTTCATTTTCCAGCCTAGAGGAAAATTCCTTGAATGGTCTGCGCAAATAAAAACTTTTAAAATCAGTATGTTTTACCTGTCCGCCCATTAGCTCTGTCGTCAAGTCGTTGGGGCTTGAAAATAACCCTGCGGCTTGGAAGTCTATCTGGGGGTAGTCGGAGGGCAGGGGGATTTTTTCTAGGTCGATAATCGTGAACGGGTGGGGGAATTCGTCTTTTAATTCCAGCAGTATGGAATTAAGCCATGTTACTATGCTTACATAAACGGACATTTTTGCGCTCCATGATAATTTTTCATAAGTTTTATTAAATTAGTTAGGGTGTCAAGATGTAATTGGTCTTCGTATTTGTCGTAACTAAAAGTTTTTATATATTCGATGTTTTCCAGTACCCACCGCCTTTTTCTGTCAAACGCTTCCGCTTCGGTTTCGGTTAGCAATTCGTTTATTTCATCTTGGGATAATGTGTCGCTCATTTTATACCCCCAAAATTTCAAAATGCGGCATAATCGGCTGATCCGTTAAATCCTCTATTGCCCGAATTTCACAATTCTTAAAGTTAGCTTTCATGGCCGCCATCGTGTACGCGCCTGTAATTTCCGGAGCCTCCCCAAAAGCTATTATCGCGCCCACGTTTAAAGTCCATGCCGTATTAAAAGGGGATGCCCATTCAAGAGGCTTGACGTATTTCTTGCCGCCCGCGTTAGCTGTTTTTGGGATAATAATTGATATATGCTTGTCAATAAAATTCTTTCCTCCGGTGTCCGCGTTTTTATCCGTTGAATCTTCCCATTGTCCGAATTTTATAACGGTTCTGTTCCACGCCTCTATATTGGACGGGGGAACGCCGCCCTGCCAATTGTCGGGCAACTTCGCGTATTTGTTATAAACGGTCAAGACGTGTTTTGCCAAAGTCATTTTTAATTCCCAGCCTTAAATAAATCATTTCTGAAAAGAAAATCGCTTAACGCCAACCCCAATAAATCTACGGCGGTTTCGTTTTCTTCCCCAATTAACGGCTTTATGTACAATGATTCGGCTATCCCGTGTATGACTTCATGTATGATGGTTTCCCATATATCGTTTATTGATCTGCCGTTGTCATAGATACTGATTATTTTGTCTACATAATCAATCTCCCCGATTACTCCGGTAGTCCTGTCATTTTTGGTTACGTCTGTAAGTTTATCGACATACCTTATTTTGTAGGGTATGCCCAGAATATTAAGGGTTTCCGGTTTCATGCGTTCCCCGCGTAAAATACGGGAACCCCGTTAACCGTCATCCCGTCAAGGTACTTGCGGATCAATTCCGCCGCCCTGCCTTTTATTGATTCTTTAGTCCCTGATAATTTTCCGCTGCCCTGCGATATGAAGTCCTGGCCGTCAAGGGAACCGCAAAAGCCGCGCTGTATCAATTCCAATACGCACATTTTCAAATTCTCCGGTATGGGATCAATCTCCCGTAACCTGTTAAACGTGTAAAAGTCAATTTCTTTTCTGGCGGCGAATTCTTGGCGGTTAAATTCCGGCTGTTCTAAATCGCCGCCCAGCGATTGGTATTCGGTGAATTGAAGGTACATACTCAATCCTTAAAACAGGGGGCTTGCGCCCCCTATCTCTATTTCCAGCCGTTGGCTTTGTAAGCCGCCACTTGGGAGGGATCAACATACTTGCTGATCCCGCCTTTGGTAACTTTCACGCCTTCGCCCTTTGCGGGCTTTTCCGATTTTACTTCGGGTTTTTCGGGTTTGGTTTCAGGCTTTGCCTGTTCTTTCGCCTGTTCCATTAAGCCGCCTCACCTTCGTTGGCGTAAATGCCGTCTTTGTTATAGTCAATAACTCCCGCATCATGGAAAATGCGGAGGTTGAACCTGTGGCTGTCAATCTCGTTGGCGGGGTCGTCCGCCGACAGGAATTTCGGCACGTTGACTTTCACGGCTTGCCAAATGGCTTTGGGGTCGCCCATGATGAAGTTCACTTTCTTCGCGCCAACATCGGGAATGAATCCCGCGTCTCCCGAATCGCCCTGCAACACAATGCCGTTGTAGAAACGGTCGGACGGGACGTATACGATGTCCATGCCGTTGTATCTTACCGTGTTGGTGTTGATCATCGCGTCGTTGCCCCACATTCTCTTTAAGGCGGCGTTGAGTATCGGCTGTAAAAGCTGGTTTACAAACAACACCCTGCCCGCTACGGGGACTTTTTTGTTGCTCAGGGTGGCGGTCGCCAGATCAATCTCAGGAAGAATATTGTCCACCGTGGGAATGACTGTCTTTTTAGTTCCCGCGTTCGCGGCGTACCTCGCGAAGCGGAAAGCGTCAATTTCGGGGGTCATGTGCCGCCTTGTAAAGTCCGCAACCACGTCGCCGATTGTGGTGTTAAGCGTTTCAATGCTGTCCACGCGGTCGAGCAGGAATTTAACGCCCCTGTCCTGTTCAAGTTTGATGGTTTCCCACCCGATATTGACGGTGCCGGACTTAAAGCCGCCGTCCCTCACATAGTCGCCCAAACTCGACGTTTTGACTTTTTTAATCAAAATCTCGTTGGGGTTTCCCTGTCCGACAGGCAACTGCCTCGTTTGGCTGTCAAGCTGTTTGGTCAGACTGTCGATTTCGTAAATATCAAGGATTATCCTCTGATATTCTTTCGCCGGAATAATTGTATTTGGCATAAATAACTCCTATTAGGTTTTTTTGTCTAATCCTACGTTAGACCTTACGCGGTCTATTTCAGCCTGTTCCTCACTGGTAGGCTTTTGACCGCCTTTTACGTCAAGGGAGGTGGATATTACCTCCGTCTTTTCTTCTTTGAATAATTCGGGATTTTCTTTTTTGTAGGATTCAAGGGCGGCTTCAAAAGTAACGTCGTCGTTAACCTGCTTGGAAAGAAAATCAATGTCCCGCAATACGTTCTTTGACTTTCCCCCCGCCTCGATATACAATGCCCTATGAGTAGCGGTTACGCTTTCCCTCTTCGCCGCCTCGTTGTCGGCTTGGAGCTTCTCAATCTCTTTTTTCGCCTTTTCCTGTTCCTTTTCAAACTTCGCAAGCTGATCCTGCAACGCCTTCGCCGCCTTTTCGCCTTCGGTCAAGGTAGCGGTCGATTTGTCGGCCTGCGCCTTATAGTCGGCTTCCTTTTTGGCGAATTCGTCGGTCAGGGCTTTTATTTTCGCCTCCATGTCGGCCTGTAGTTTCTTGGCTTCGCTTTCATGCTTACCCTTGCTCACATACTCGCCTTTTGACAGGTCGGCTAAATTAAGCCCCTTTTCCTTCACCTTTTTAACGAAATTATTAAACGCCTCCTCAGTCTCAAAAAGTTCCTTTAGAAAATCCATAATCACTCCTTCCAGTTTTAACGCCATAGAGGGCAATTCAGGTTTTTATATGTTGCCTGTTCAACAATGCGTGTTTTTAATCGTTGTTCACGCTCAACAAATACAAAGTAACAAATGCAAAAAATTAAACAATATCAGCGGAAAAATAATTTAACTTGTCAAGTCTTTTAAGAAAAAAACGCGGCTTTAGAGCAGGATAGGGAGATGATACCCTTGCCCGAAGGCACTCTAAAACCGCGCTAGGGGCAGTTTAAGGGAGTAGTGTGGGTTAAACGATATTTAGGGCATAAAAAAGCCGCCCCGAAGGACGGCTCTGTAAAGGGCTTGTTTGGATTAAGCGGTCTTTAATAATTCATTCATTCTTACGGTGTCTACGGGGGTATAGCCCCATTTTGCCACTGCCGCAATGGGGTACATCGGCTCTTTTTTTTTGGAATAGCGTTTTAACTCCTTACCGTTTTCTTTCCAGACGATAATCCAATTATCATCGTCTTCCATGATGTTAAATTCGCTGTTTTCCGCCAGTATGTTCATAATCTGTTGCCCGCCATATCCTCTATAGGCACATTTCCGATTTTGGACTTCAATTTATTTAATAATACTTCATTTTTCCTTACAAAGTCAAGGTCTTTTTTGCCTAAAACTATTTTTTCCACGTCTTTCCTAATATCGGCGCTTCCCCAAATTTGCGCTTCCATGTATTTTTCCCCGCTATGGTTTAATATAAGGCGTGAATTGTATATGCCCACTTCGGCGGCGGCGTTGCTGATAGAACGCCCTTTATTAAACATTGCAGAAACATCATTTGTAAACGCGCCTATCGGATTACTGCTGTTATCAAGCATAAATGTTGAACGCGCTTTTACCGTTTCCTTGAATACCAAAAAAGATTCGCCGTATTCACGCGCCGTGTTATTTTGAATATCCAATCTGTTTCCCACAAACCCGTAAACAGGGCGTTCCCTTGTAGGAAAATTTATATCCTCTCCGGCTATTTTGTTTTCCCATGTTAATCTTGCTTTTAGATAGTCCCTATTCCATGACGAAGTATTTAAATTTATATATCTGTCGTCTATATTATCCATCTTGGCTTGCGGAAAGACCGTCTCAAATTTATTTTTTATTACTGGATCGTCTGCCCAATATTTTAAATTATCCAACAAATTATTATCAAATCTCATCATAACTTGATTTTCTTTAATATAACCATTAACCGAAGCGGTAAATTCCTGCCCGCTCTTATATCCCTCTTGTCTTGCTATTGCGTCTAATAGGTCGGTGTCTACATTATGCGGACTGTTATAATTTCTGATTCTGTCAATTTTCTCTTGAAAATTAGGAGACCAGCCGTCTCTGATTTCTGGCGAGTTGGGGGAATTGGGCGCGTTAGGTAAAACCGCCCCGCCTGTAGACCCCTTCGGCACGCTTGCCCTGTCCCACTTCATTCTTATCGCTTTTGGTTCTAACGCCGCCCCTAATTCTTTGTACTCATTCCTTAACTCGGCTAATCTTGCCTTACTTTTTTGGTAGTCATGCTCCGCCTGCGGGCTTGTTTCCCTGACCTCTTTATATAAATTAAGGTTTTCCCGCTCGGCTCGCATTTGCGCTTCCAGTTTTCTTTGGGCTTGTTCGCCTTCATACAGCGTGTAATGCTCGCCCTTAAAGTCTATGCCGTCCTCATTGCGGTCTTGCATAGCTTCCAGTTCGTCTTTTGAGAAAGACGGTATTGAAACGCCTAAAATAAACGGGAACCAAATATGGCGGCAATTCCACATACCTATCGGTCGGTCGGTCTGGAAAGTCTCGCCTAAATAATCCGCTTCCCCCGCCTCGTATTTTTCAAAGTCAACGTCCCTCGCTTCCTCTCCGTTTTGAAGTTTCTCAAATTCTTCCAGCGTAAAAATCCTGCCTTGTATCGGTTCGTGATCCTCTGCGCTATGCTGGTGTCCTGATATTTCAACAGCGTCCGCCCCGATCTCTTGCCCTACCTTGTTTTGTACCTGCTGGACTATATTTGTATACTCGGTCATCAAACTGTTTCTAACAGCCGTATCCATGCGAACACTGCGCCCAGATTCATAGTCAATGGTCGATATGCCCTGCGCCGTCAATTCTTTCACGGCTTTTCTTAAAGCGGTAGGCGCGTTGTCTTCATCGCCAATTACAAGCCTGTTGACGTATTGCCTAATAGTTTTTTTATAGTCGCTGTTTAATGTCGTTGATCTAGACATTACCTCGTAATCCCTGACCGCCTGCCTCAACAGCGGGCTTGCCTCTTGGCGGTAACTGGTCAATGGTGATAATCGGGTGTTTTTATGCTCCGCCATTTCCTGACCTGAAGTATAGACTTCGGCGGTAACGGTTTTGAAAAGGGAATTCATCTCGGCTAGATTTTCACGGTGGGCTTTATTAAGGGCTTTCTCGATTTTCCGCAAATCGGTTTGGCTGTCGGATAACGCTTCGGCGGAGTAGAGATAAGTGGTTAAATCTTCCTTGCCGTAAATCTTGGCTAACCTTTGACCCGCTATAGTCATAGCGTAAAGCTCTACGGAGGTCAGGCGGTTTTGGATTGCGTCGCTTGATTGTTCAATGTTAGTTTGTGGGGGCATTTTATGCCTCTGCGTGTAAATACGACAATGATATTATGCTCATGTTGATTTTTTCAAAGTTTTCATGGATGTTATCCGGCGATTTATCCCATATTTGTTGCTTTACACTGTCATAGTTATTACAATCAATTCTTTTTTCCGATGTGAAAACTGTATCCAAATAGGCAGATTTTTCTGATTTAATAAATTGACAGCAAACGTGATAAACGTGTTTCATTTTCTCCCCATATTTATTCATTCTCGCCCTCAAAATTAAAACCGTCCGATGTTTCACCAATCCCCGCTATCTTCTCTTGCGCCTGTTCCGGCGTTTCCCCGTAAAACTTCATGCGGTATTCCTCTTTTGATATTAAGCCGTTGTCCACTTCCATCATCGCCAGTTTTTTCTGCTCGGCGGTGTCAACTATCACGGAATCTTCCCAAACAATGCTTACTTCGCTCGCGTCTATCGGGTTTAACACCGTCGTAGAAAGTTCACATAACGCCTTGACCAGTTTTATAATCTCGCCCTCAAGATAGGCTTCGTGCAATGACTTGTTTTGCATTTTTTCTGCCGACGAATGAACCACCTGTGTCGCGGTCGCCATCGGCTGTATGTCTAGGGAGTCTTTGCCCAGCCCTGAATTGACGGAAGCCCAATTTAACGAGTCTTTAATCGCCTGCGTGAATTGCTGGGTTCTTATTTCGGGAGTGTGCTGTTCAAAAAGCTGTTTTTTCTTTTCGCCGTTGTTTAGGTTGTCTTGGGGAATGGCGAAAAACTGGCCTTCGGAATTGTCGAATATTCTCTCCGTCTCCCCGTCGTCCCCCTTCATTTTTTCCAGTAACAAATCCCGCCCAATGAACGTAACCTGATCGCCCTCTTTCAAGTCCCGCCTTAATCCTGCGGCGGCAAGATCAACGTCAACAATGGGGGCTAGAGCGTCGGCGAAAATTGATTGGCCGAAAGGCAGGGTTTCGGAGTAGTCGTTTAACGTGTTGGGCTTAATCCAAGCGAAAGGGGAAGTCAGCATTTCCACCAGCGGCAAGTCTTCCCATGTAACCTCGTTATTTTTAACGGTCGCTATCGTGTTCTCAATCGTCGTTTTGTCTCCCACGGTGTGTATGCTTATATAAAACTTTTCAGCGTCTTTTGATTTTTCAGTCCTTACAAAAGCCACGGTTAAAACCTCGTCCTGGGTGTAGGATATGGGGTAGATGTTGGGATAACGGATAAGGTCTAACTTTACTTTCCCCCCGCTTGTCTTTTCGCCCGTTTTGATTATGTCCGCGCTCGCCAAAAGTACCGAAGTCCCCAGAGCGTAACCCGATATGGCGGCGTTGTTAAGTTTCGCCCTGAACCCCACCGCCTTAGCAAGTTTGTTGAATTTCTCCGTTTCGTCATCATCTTTCAGCGTAACTTGAAAAGCCTCGCTAAAAAGGGTGGCCGCCCATTTTTTGGTTATCTGTTTTGCTAATCTCATGGAGCGTCTTTTAACGTCATGGGTTCTTATGCCGTTAAATCTTTTGTAGGAATGAATGTCAGTTACCGTGCCGTTATAGTAATTTTGCCATTCCTCCACAAACTTGTTGTATTCGTTTCTCGCTTCGGCTATTGCGTCAAAGTCAAAAGTAAAAGGCGTTTTATTAAGCCTGTCCGTCCTCTGCCCGAATTTGGCTAATACTTCATAAATTGTCATAAAGAAAATATGGCAGATACGTTTTATTTAACAATATCTGCCATATAGTCAAACCGCTTTTAACGCCGTATTAAGCCCGGTATTAAACTTGACTGGATTTTTCAAATAGCCGTCATATACACGCGCCTTGTCTTGCAAGTCTTGAATAGCCTTGAAAATGCCGCTGATTACAAAGTCCCTATGTTCGGGTACGGTCAATGCAACGTCAATCGGCACATACACGCGCTTTTCAGTTTCGTCATTATCCGCCACTTTCACATTTTCATAAGCCCTTGTAATAACGACTTCTTTTTTCCCTTTAGGCGTTTGCACTTCCCGTTCAATGATAATGCAAGCCAGTAAATGCCTCGCCTGATTAAGGCGGTGTAAATGACCTGCGGTTTCATTGTCCCATTCAAACTCGCCGTGCAATTCCGACTTTTTATGTTTCGCGGCAAAAGCGACAACATTTTCAGGCGTTACCTGTTCGCCTATTGTTTCCAATTCCGCGCCGACTTTAGAGGCGTCACCTTTACAATGACTGCCTGTTTTCCATGAATAAATCCCTTTCATAAACCACTCCTTAAGAATTAAAATAGATTGCCCCGCCAAACCTTGCCTTACTCATCACAGCAGAGAATAGATTTATAAATGCAAGAGAATAGACGGGAATTTGAGGAATTTAGCGGAATTTATAGGGATAGAGAATGTAAAGACTTTGCATATAGTGTAATAAAAAAGCAGTCAATCTTTATTAAAAAATTAAAGTTTTTCGCCCATAAGTTTTGCAATATCTTGCGCTGTCATTGGGTTTTCTACAGGCGGAGATTGCCATGTTGCAATAGCGGTTTCAAGTTTACGACGTTCATCGGCGGGCGTGCCGTCTTTTATCTTTATAGTTCCGGGTTCAAGATATTTAGAATGCCACCAACTTTGTACTCTCACCATTTTTTTGCTCCCAAAAGATAGATTAAAGCCCTGCCAAGTTCTTTTGCCATTTTTCGTGCCGACACCACGTTTACAAATTCATTGAAACCATCAGCAACAAATTCTGCCGGACATTCCAAGGCATTTTTAGAAAGCCCTGTTCCAATATCGGCAATATCTTTCTTTAATTTTACCAGAACATAGTCTTGGAGTCCAGCGCAAAATTTATCAACTTTACCATTTTCTGCGAGCTTTCGAACTATTGCGTGACCAAATTCGTGCGTCACGTTATCAAGACAGTCTGTCCCTGCCGGAAAGTCTCCTTTCTGGACAAGGGAGTTAAAATATTTTCTAAACTGCGAGATGTTTGCAAACCAGTTTCCATTCAACCTGATTTCCCCTGTTTTCTTGTTAGTTTTAGCAAAGTCAGCGTCTGGCATCTCAAAGTCAGCTACAATTCCGGGCACTGCTTTCCGAGCCAATGGGAAGCGCTCAACGACATTTTTTGTTTTTTCAAAAATCATTTTCTTTACTTCATCCGGTAAACCTTGAAGGTCAATATAACTGATTCCGATTTCGGAGAATTTTTTCTTTATGTCCTCACTGTCGGGAATGCGTCTTGCCTTTGCATCAACTTTAGGTGGACTTGGTATTTCATCTGTAAACCCTGCCGCACTCGCCTTGTAATTGCGTTCCGAATCTGCGAGTTTTTGTTTTGCCGCTTCCTGCCGTGAAACCCTCCCCGGCTTACTATTAAACGCAGGATCGACACCTTTAGGAACTTTCTCAACAGTGCCTTTGCGTTCGTTGAAAAAGGTTGTGTACTCTTCCGGCGGCGCTTTGGTTTTTATTTTAATATTTCCGCCGCCAGTACCGTCTGCCCGAGTCGGAACCGGTATACCTTCGGCTTCATATTTTTTCTTTTGGCTTTCCGTTACGGCTCTGGTGTAGCATTTGCAACCCCAACCTTTTGGCGGAAAATGGGAATCCCACCACGGATCATCTTTTGGAAGAACTATACCATTCCAGTTTTCGTGTTCTTTGCGATGCTTATCGCTGACACCCAAGCAATATCTGAAATACGGATGAAGATCGCTTTCCATTGTTCGTTTATATTGCGCTTCTTGATATGCGAAACGCATATTGGTGCTATAGATGGTTTTCAATCTGCGATCGCTACCTTGCAATGCGTCAACTGTTTTTCCGGTAAGCGGATCTTCCATTTTTTTGCGACCCCACCAGCCTTTTTGTTGAAGCGTTGGTTTTATATTTTTTTTGAATGACTCAAAAGACTGCCCTTTTTCAACAGCCTGAATTACGGCGTTATGTAAATCGGAAAGTACGTCAATCTGCATGGCTTTGGCGATTGTGAAAGCGGTGGCGTGTTCTTCGTTCCATACGTCTTTGTAAGAAAAACCAACCTTGAGATTTTTATTTTTTATGTAGTCCAATGCGACTTTTGGAATTATGTCTGCCATTAGCACACCTCTTTTTTCCTCTTCCCTTTCTTTTTAATTTTTCTCTTTTGTTTTTCAATAGTCATTTTAACATTCGCGATTGTTTTACCAATTTTGGTAAATTCTCCATTATTAAATATAAGTCCGGAACTATTCATCACTCCAAGTTCCTTCCTTGACACCAATAAGAGGTTTTCCAGAGCGAAGTTTTTTTGATTTCCGTCCGCAAAAATAACAACATGGCCTTTAGGCACTTTACCGTTTGCCTCTTCCCAAATTAAAACATGCTTTCTTTTCCATTTTGCTTCTCCGATTTTAACATCGACATATTCTTTGCATTGATTCTTAGAGGTTCTTTCGCTCCCAATGGGTATATAATCTTTTCGCACCTTACAGATTTTTTTCCATTGTTTTGTATCTATCCCTTTATTAAAAGGTTTATGGCCAGGTTTAAATTTACCGATGCCGTTACGTAATCCATGCTTATACGTCAGGGTTTGAAATTGTTTCAAAGACAAACTGAGTTTAAACCGCTTATTGAACATCGCAAGCAATTTAAGGTAAGTGCGTCCTTTGATGTTCTTTTTAACGAACTGGATTTCTTCCGGCGTGTACCAGCGGTTCATGCGCATTATTTTTGTCCTTTTGTTTTATCGGTAAGTTGTTGTTGTTTTATTTTTTTGCCTTCGATCCATTCCGGCAAATTATTCGCCACTTCATCGGCTGTCCTATAAGCCGATAAAACCGTTTGGGCATTGCTGATAATTGCGCTTGCAACCTTACAAACCGTTTCAGCCCTTCTGATTTCTTGATCAAGTTCTTCATTTCTGATGTCCCTGTCTGTCAGCCATTCAATAGTTTCAAACAGATGCGTGTTTAATTCTTCCAACGATGTTTTCATAACTTACTCCTTGCTTTTATATAAAACGTCCAAGACGTTTTGTACACCGATCCTTTTGCCGCCTTTTTCTTTTAATTTCTCTGCTATAGGCGGTTAAACCTAAATCTTCGTTGCCTGAAGAATTATTGTTTGAATCGAATAACTGCCATACTTCAACATCGAGCGCGTTTGCAAACTGTAAACTTTTTTTACTTGTCATTTTTCTATATATCCCCAATTCGTATTGTGCTATAGTAGGCTGGGATAATCCTAATTCCATACCCAAGCGAAGTTGCGTCCAGTCTTTTTTTTTGCGGTAATATTTTATATTTTGACCAAATACCATCCGCGTAATTTTATTCATCGTCAAACTCTGCGCTTCCAAGCGCTCTTGCTTTGAATGTCGCCACGGCGATACATTCGGCGATTTTATCCGGCGCCCAGCCGGTAACCAGTTTTGTCAGTTCCTTTTGGAATGACTCAAAATCGACAGCGGCATCAGCCGCTTTTTCAATCACGCTTGCGATCTCGTCGGAGATTGCGACATAACCGTTCTCGTTTTCAGCGTCCAGTTCGTCAACACTGTCGGCAGGTTCATTATTTGCGGCGGAGTTGAGCGCGATTTTCCGAGCCGAATTTAAATCGTCAAGATTTGTAGAGGGGTCTTGCGGATAGGATGATCTGCCGCCGATTACTTCATCTTTGGGATCGGGATTGGATAGACCGATAAGCGAGCGGACTTCATCAGCTTTGACTTCTAACCCTAGCGGTCCCAATTCTTTAACCGCCGTAATTATCTGCTCTATGTTTTTTTCATCGGGTTTGAAAAGGTCTATCTTTGGGTATTCGCTCTGCTCGCCAAAGTTAAGGTTAATGTAAGGAACGGTCAATGCGGCGTTCAACGTATCGACAATCTGCTGAATGTCGCTGTCGGCAATATCGTCACGAACTTTTTCGTGAGTCTCGCTCTGCGCCCTGCTTGCGCCTTCGTCTGTGGTCATAGTCTGACCGAGTACAAGTTTGCTGATCTGTTTGTCGATCCAGTCCGCCATGTTGTTATATACGTTTGACTTTTCGCCGGTGCTTTTGGATTCGATAATTTCAAGCTGTGCGCTTTCGGGAATGATAGCGCCGAAATCCTGACCAATGGCGGCGACCGCTCTTTTGAGCGTAACTCGATCCTCTTCGGTGAATTTTTTGCCGTATTTGCCGATGCGGATCGGATAGCCGTAGCGGTCAATGAACGCCGCCCAGCTTGTTACGTTGTAAGTTTTGAGCATCCAATAAAATAACGCCGGAAGCGCAAGCCCTGCGGTGATTTGTTTTCCGCTGATTAAGTGCGGCTCGTGTACGACAAATTGAAAAGGCTTGAGCTGTTCAAGATCGTTTCCGTATGGAGCGCGTAACATAAGATTGTCTCCGGTTTCCCTGTCGTATTGAAACCAGCGGGGGTCCCGGAATTTGTACGCTTTCGGTTTCCACGGAACGCTTCCTGTATCCCAGATAATTTCATTGACGGAAAAACCTTTGCCAAGAGCGTCAAGCATATTTCGTAGCAATGAACGAAGTTTTGCGCTTGAGTTTTTAACGATGTCACGTTCTACAGCCTCGGCAAGTTCCTTTTCTTTTTCACCTTCGCCTGCCGGAATGACTTTTATTTCAAGCCCTGTAATAGCGTCTTTGCGTGTGGAAAGCACGGAGCGGTAATGCAGATCACGCAGTTCAATATCCTGCGACAGTTCCAAATATTCGGCAGGGCATTCGCCACGCCTGACATCGTTGAGAATTGTCGCAAGGCGTTCCGGCGTTAAACTGTTCAATAGCGAAAAATCACCCCAAGGGTGGCGGTTTGTATATTGAACGGCGCTTGCCTGCTCATCGCTGTCGCTTGAATTGGAAGCGTCTTTTTTGTTAAACCGTTTTTTTATATCCTCTATCAGTCCCACGGGTCTTTACCTCCTGTTTTATATCTGTTAGGTGTTTCTACCGATTCGTATGTCATAGGCTGGTAGCCTTTTTCTTCGTCATTGTCAGCGGCGTAGACCGCCATAAGTTTCGCAATCGCTCCGTCGCCGTGCCGCCGTTCTCGGATACCGCCGGAACGCTCAAGCACGCAGGGAACGCCCGCTTTGATTCCGACAACCCGAAAATCCTCACGGATAGAAGCGTCATCGGGAATGGTAGTGGTAGCGTCTTCCATTCGTTCTTTCAGTTTGGGGAATGTTTGCCCGTACCATGCCATAGTGATCATTACCTGATACACATAGCCCGGATATTCCTGCGCCGCGTATTCGGCGATCATCTGACCGTTACCTCGTGAGTCAAACGCTCCGCCGCCGAAATTCGGCACGGTATTCATAAGATACAAAATGACTTGCAACTGTTGGTCAAACGGCACGTTACGCAATTCGATTACAAGGAATGTAAGCAGTTTTCCGTCAGGCATCAGCTCGTCAAGGAATATGGCGGTCAGGTCGCCGGAACGGGCAAAGTCTTCGCCCAGATATACTGGATTGGTATGAAGCAGCAATGTGTCACGGACTTCGTTTTTAAGCCAAGTGTCAAATTCTTTGACACGCTTTTCTTTTTCTACGAAAGTGAAGCCGTCATCGCAGGTTTTACGCAGAACTTTTGCGCTAGGATCGGAAACTGCCTCAAGCAACGCCGATGGGAAGTATCGTGTTCCGGCACGGACGGGAATACAAAATAATTCTTCATCGGCGTCTTCGCCGTATTCGTCAATAATTTTCTGCCGCCAAACTTCCTGCGCTTCAGGCGACCATTCTTTTTTTTGAACAAGGCAAATTCGTTTATATAAACCCTGCGCCAGAGCTTCGTCAAATGTGGTATGGTGGAGGCTGTAGTCTTTTTTCCCTTCTTTTATCTCTTTGATAAGTTCGTTGAACGGATTATCATCGCCGTTATGCGTTGATAAAATCCTGACGCAACCGCCCCACATAAGAAGCGCCATCGCCGCTTTTAAGAGTGCACCCAAATCTTCGACAAACGCCGCTTCGTCAATGATAACCCGTCCCTGTTTGGAACGGAGCGAACGAGCGACAGACGGCAGACACCATATTTCAAAGCCTGATGCGAAACGTATGCGGTAGACGGTAATATCTTTGTCCTCATCATTGAGTACGATTTCTTCAAGTTCGGAAGCGGCGGCGTTTATGTGTTTTGCCCAGAACGCGCAGTCCCTCGCAAATTGCTGTGTCATTTCTTTGGAATAGGAAAGGTAATATGTAGATTGACCGCCCGCCTCTTTTGACTTTGCGCCTTCCAGTACCGAGTCCAACGCTTCGACATAAGACGCTCCAATGCGCCGGGATTTCTCCCAGACTTTGACGCTGGACTTGTCTTCTATCCACGCTTTTTGGTAAGGAAGGAGTACGTCTTCATTCATGAGGTTTATCAGTCCTCTTATTCCATGCGGCAATGGCTTCTTTTTTTGTTTTGAAAAATGCGGTTTTTATCCAAATCATTGAACCATCGCCACAAACATGATATGTGTAGTAAAACGATTTATTTTTTAGATTTTTATATTTACTTAATATAGGAATTTCACCGCAAAATGGGCATGGTAGTAAATTTTCATTCATGGGGTTTTATTTCCTTTTCCTGTCACTTCCGACAGGAATGCTTTTTTCCCATTCTTGAAAATTTTTAATTGCTATTTGCAAGTCGTTAATTTCCGAATTTATGGAATCGCGATTTGTGATGTTTTTTTCAGGGTGGTGGTCGTCAAGCCCGAAGCGGTCAGCCTTGCACAGAGCATGAATTACCTCTGAACATTCCTCAATAAGCTTTATTGACGGTGTTCCATACTTAATAAATTGTGGATTCATCTTGTCTCTCCTTATATTCCCAAAATTTTACGCTTGATAATCTCCAGTGCGGATTCGTCAAGCCCTGCTGATTTCGCTTCTTTCTCCACAATCTCGGCGGCATCGGCTAACGCTTCTTGGCGTATGTGCTGGGTACGCTCTGCGTTCAGTTTTTCCGCTTGCTCAAGCTCTTTAAGACCGCGCGATATTTTGTAGAGTATGTCCGCCGCTTCCACGCTTTTTGTTTCAGGGTCGGCAAGGATTTCTTCAAACTCGCCCATAAGGTCGAATATCGCCACGCGCATTTGCTGGTTGATTACTTTGCCGAGGTTCTGCCGGTTTTCGCTGCCGTATTTCTCAATGTACGCGTCGGCGATCTCTTTCGCCTGCCGGTTCTTTTCCGTGAAGTGTTTCATTTTTTGCGCGTAGCGGTTCATTGACGATTTTGAAATAAGCGGCTCGCCTGCCTCGGCGTTTATCGCGTCAACAATTTCAGCCTGTGTTACGGCTGGGTTTTGTAACATCTCTATCAGCTTGTCACGGAGTTTTTTCGGCAGTTTGTCAATGGAGCTTTTTTGGCCCATTCTATACCTCCGGAGGCGGGTCGATGCCTTCGGCGCGGGTGTTGCCCTGGGCTACGTCAATTCCCGGTCGGGTAATATGTACGTTAATAAAACCGGAATCGCCCATGCGCGTCGCCTTCACATAACCACGGTTCTCAAGCCAGTTTATTTGTTCGTTGATCTCGGCGATGGAACAAGCGTGGCAGTGGGATTTTAAAAGTCGCTGTATCATTTCGTTGGACAGTTCACGCCCGGGTGCTGCTTCTATCCCTTGGAGTATAATGATACGGCGGAGAGGTAAAAAAATGTCTGCCATTGTTTACCCCTTTTTGTTATTGATGAACCAGTTTTGAATTGATTGTAAAATCGGTTTGATTCCGCGTAGTTCGCCTTCAATCACGCTTAGACGGTTTTCAAACCTCTGTGACATGGTATTTTCAAGGGAACTAACACGCCCTTCCATGTGCGCTATTGATTCCTTACGGTTGTCGATTTCTTTCTGTATGATGTTTTCCAAAGACTTTTTGAGCAGATCAAATTTTTCATCCTGCTTTTTCCGCCAGTATTGAAATACCGTAAACGAAAGCGCGAAGACCGACAAAAAAGTGCCAATCGCCGTCAATACAAATTTCGCTATTTCCACAAATCCCTCCGCTTTATAATTTAAAACAGGCCGCCGTTATATTTCCCCTAATGGCGGTTATTGTATTTATAAAATCAATATTAAAAGTGCAACTAATAAAGCTCCGGCTGCGCCGGATGATATTCCAAGCCCTATCTTTAATCCCTTGTTTTTTTTGTTAAGGGCTTTGTTCTCTTGCTCCAGCGTTAAGCAGTATTCGTTCAGCTCTTCCGAGTAAGTCCGTATTCTCGACAGCGAGGCTTTCAATTCCGTCAAGTCCGCTTCCGATTGTTCCAGAAAGTTCAATGCCTGACGTAACTCCGTTTCTTGCTCCGCCAATACTCTCTTCAATTCTGTTATGAGCTTCGTCTGCGCTTCGGAGTTCGTTTTGGATGTTTTGATAAGGTTCAACAGTTCCCGATATTCGCTTTCGGTCAAATAGACCCCTTGCGAAAAAACCCGCGCCGAAAACAAGCACAGTAACAGCGATATAAAAAATAGTTTTTTTGAGTTTAGCCGCCACATTCCGTCCCCTGCGTCTTAAACTTCTTAATGACATGACCGAATTTATACGGGTTTTTTTGCTCCCTCATCATAGACAGCCAATCAGATAACGGCATAAACACATCATCGCCGCGCTGAACTCTGTAAAGTGTTTCGTAATCTCCCCAGGGATCGTCAATGATAAAATGAGTTATCTCTCCGGCATCCGTAGCCTGGTATCCGACCACGGCGACGATATGCCCCAAGTAGCCGATCTTAGAGTCTTGAAACCTGCCTGACATGACCACGGCCCCGCCTTCGTCAATTATTTTGACGACATCGGAAGGGTACAATTGCCAAAGCAGTTCAATTTTCGGTCCTTTAAGATGTTCGATCCAAAGATTGGTTCCAAGACAAATCAATTCATGAATCTGGTTTGGCGGCGTTGTATGCTGCGGATCAATAACGTCCCATCTCTTTTTTACCGTCGGGTTGCTACGAATAAAATCCATCAGGTTGTCTTCGGGCTGCCTATATTTTCCGGCGGCAAAAGGCCAGCCCGCGGCTGCCAGACCTGAAACCATGCTCGTCACGTTACATGCGGAGCTTGGGAATAATTCATTATTGCGCTGGGTATAATACGGCTTGCCGTCACTGTTATTGACGATTTTCATTTTGTCGCTCCCAGAGTTCCGGAGATTTGCGTGCTTGCGCTGATGTTGTTATTTTGGTTTATGGTCAGGTTTGCCTTTTCTACCATTTTGCCTAACGCGTCTAGCAGTACCCTACCGCCGATAAAAAGAAGCGCCGTTCCTCCCCATATCCACAGGAGAATAGGAATCCATGTGTAAGTTTGGGGTTTTTCAGCGTTTAATATTTTGTAAATTACATAACAAACTATCCCCGTAGTAATGAGCCAAACCCAGAATGCGCGGGATGTTATCTTGATTAAGAAAATTGAAAACGAAAACTTCTTATTTTCTACCATATTGTAAAATCGTACCGATTTACGGGCCGCGATTTACAATAATTATAATTATTGTATTTTTTGGCTGTTGTCAGGTTATTCTGACAATGCCTACTTTACTCCTTTAATTGGTTTGATGTCCTTGGCGGTCGGACTCGTGACCGCTAATTTTTTATAGGAGGCGTTACATGAAACGTATTTTACTTTTTGCCTTGTTCTTTTGCCTGATTGCCCTTATGGGCGTAATGGCGGATGAAAGGGCAAGCTACACTGTCGATGCTGAACCTGTTTTAATCCAGCTTTCGTTGGATGAAGGTTTTGATATCGGGGAATTCTTAGGGTGTACGGTTAATCTATCGACGGATTCCCGTATTATATCCTCGGAAACAATCCCGTATGAGACAGCAGTGCCGGAAATTAGTTTTATCGGTTTGACAAAGAACATTAAAACCGAAAAGACAAGTTTCATTAATTTCAGTCCCGGACAGGTTTTTTACTAGCAGCAAAGGGACCAAAAAAGGCGGGGGTTATCCTCGCCTTTTTTTTAGCTTTAATTAATATTAGTCATTATTGTAATAACAGCCCTGCCATACGCTACCATGTGAATATGGCTGAAAATAAAAAACGCAAGAAAAACAAAAACGACTTGATCCGCGCCGCCAATCTGCTGGCCAAATTCGGATACGATGTAATTGCCGTAAAGAAAGATGAACAATTTAACCAGGCTTTGGCAATTACTGTTTTCCCTCCGGATAAAGATAGTCGTAAATAGTTTTTGCTTCACGCACTATCATCGCTCCTAAAGTCCGTTCTGTGGGTGTTGCTGATTTTGAAAAAAATTCAGGGCAGACTGCAACGGTCTTTATCGCCAGTTCCATTGCCTCTTTGCGTTTTACAGAATCGTTTTCCATAAAAAATTATCCTCCTTTTATATTCCCCATCCTGCACAAAAAGCATCAAGCCTTGTACGGAAACTTTGAACCTGCCTTTGCGGTATATAATCATTAATAACTCCAGTAAGATGACCGCGGATATCAATAGCTATTAAATATTCTCTTATAATATTGTTTTTGTTATTAAAAAAATCTTTCCACTGGTAAAAGTTGTTTATATTATCATGCAGATTCTTTATGTAGTTTTGTTTTGCTTTTTCATTTAAATTTTTTATTTCATTTTCTCTCTGTAATTCAATATTTCGTATATTTGTTCTTGATGATGAAATTCTGCTTTTTAAAATTTTTATTTGATCAGAAACTTCTATATGTTGCTTGCGTGCTTTTGCCTCAATATTTTTTAACTCAGCCATGCGGTTTTCTTTATTCTGAACAGCTCTTGCTGTCTTGGGGGTACTGTTTTGTAATTCACGATATTCTATAACTGCATCATCTATCATTTTTTGGATAGCTTCAAGTTTAGGCAGGGCATTTAATTGCGTTTCATAGTTCGTAATATTATTTTGTTCTTGTATTATTTTATCGTTAAACGCATCCAGATTTATATCGCTATTTTCAATAATGGGAAGATTAACAAAATCAATGCTTCCTGTTCCAAATGTCCAACTATCTACTATTGCAGTTCGTAAAAAATATTCAAAATTTTCTTGTTGTTTCTTAGATAAACTTAAATAATCTATTCTTTCAATGTTTTGAGAAATACTTAAAAAATAATTTCGTATATTTTCAAACGTCATTTTATTTAATATAAAATCAATGTATTCAATATATCTAATGTTTGTATTTTCATATTTTATATTATCTACCATTGTAGATTTTTCGCTTAAATAGGCCATGTTATGCAACAATGCAATGAAAGCATTTTGCACAGAAGGAACTGTATTGCTGACAATAGGAAAATCAAATTTTTGTGCATATGTCGAATAAGCCAAAAAAATAAAAGTAATAAGAAATATTAATTTTTTCATCATCACTCCTCAATTTGGCGGCTGCTTGCCGCCTTTCCAGTCGTTGCCGGATAAATCGCTGACCACGGCGCGGACTCTGCCTATCGCCTTAAATGTCTCGTCATACGGCAGTTCATCGTTTTTCCGTTCATCAAATAAATGATGCGTGTTATCATAATGCCCGACGTAGCCGATATGAAGTTTGCCGCCCATCCGATAGAGGTAAATGCCGTTGCCACCCCAGCCGGTAGCCTCGAAAATGGCGATGTCGCCTGAGCGGATAATGGGAGCCATGCGGCTGTCGAACGCCACCGCCGCGCGGAGGTCGGTACTGTATTCCATAACACGCATAGGAACAGGGATATAAGTTAAGTCCGGATAATCCCCGGAATTCGCCTTCCGCTCCCTTTCAGGGATTTCTTTTTCGGGGTCAAAGGACAATAGATGTTCTTTGGTCAAAAGAGGGATTTCAAAAACAGTTTTGGCAGGTTTCTCCGGCGCAGTGCTCTCAGGTTCTTGATTCCTGAACATTTCGCCTTCGCCAGTCAGGAACCAATCCGTACTTATACCTTTTTCTTTGAGGGCAATTAGGAGTTTTCCAGGGTTATCTGTTCCATTTTTTTCAATATTCGAAATATACCCATTTGACAAGCCTAAGAATTTTTCTAAGGCTGCCGTAGAAACGTTTAATTGTGTTCGTATTTTTTCTATACTTTTTGCAAAATTCATAGAATTTTTCTTATTTTCTCCTTGACATATTAGAAAAAATCCGACAATAATAAACTATCTGCGGAAGTTTCCACATCCGCAAGTAAAAAATTGCAGGGTTCCAGCCGGACGCGAAAACCCTGCAAACCAAACCAAAACCCGCTTACGCGGGAAGGAGTCCAAGATGGCACAGAAACTAAGTCGTGCAAGGAGAAAAGCGATGGGAATCACAATTACTCCACAGAAGGGCTGCTATATCAACTATATGTTGAGATTACGCAGCATCACTCAAATTGAAGTCGCCGCAAAGGCAGGCTGCAATAATCGTATGGTATCAGATTTTTTGCGTGGACGCAAGAACTCTGAAAAGGTCAAAAAGGCTTTGGCTGAAGTCTTAGGTTACGAATCTTTCGAGAAACTGATAGCGGCAAGCCGTGGGAAGGAAGCTGTATGATCCTTGACGAACAACACAAAGCCGCTTTTGCGGATTACGAAGACTCGTTACGCCAACTTGAAAACGCTTTTAGTTTGGCAGACTTGCCTGTCAGCTTCCGCTGTTTTGTCGATCCGTTAAACAACAAGATGGTGGATGTCACAAACAAAAATAAAACCAGAAACAAACTCATCTGCATTGAAGCCGACAGTCCGGCCCAAGCAATCAAAGACGTGGCAGCAGGGGTGAGGCTATGAAAAGCGCATATCCTTCCCCTAGAAAAATCACAAAGAAAGTCAAAGAAGAACTACCGTACACAATGAAAATTCACAAAAGCCTCGAACACATTAGAGAGGGAAAATTATCTGACATGGGACTTTTTGAATTATCCATTAGAGGGTCTATAGAGTGTGATGTTTTCAGGGAAATAAAAAGACGCATTGAATTAGTAAAAACTTTTTTGGAAAATAACGAACCAAAAAAGGCATTGGCTGTTGTGGAATATCTTTTAGCCTATCCGCAAGAAACTTTAGGAGGGAAAAATTATGAGTAAAAGCAAACAGGAATTTATGACCGACAGCATGGGACGGCAAGTCCCTATAAAAATGGTCAAAGAAATCGACATACTGCGGGATCAGGTAGTCCGCCGTATTGCAGACGAAGCAAGAGAAATAAAAAGCGTGTTAGGTGAATTTAAGAGCCGCATACGCGATGACATTCTTGACTTTGTAAAAAAATCTGCCAAGGACTATGGTGTTGAGTGGGGCGGGAAAAAAGGAAATATATCCCTCACCTCTTATGACGGTCAATTCAAATTGATAATCGCCATGAATGACAACATCACCTTTGACGAGCGCCTGCAAGTGGCGCGCGATTTAATCGGCAAGTGTCTGACCAAATGGAGCAAGGGCGCTCGTGACGAAATTCGCGTGTTGGTAAATGACGCGTTCCAAGTTGACAAGCAAGGGAAAATATCCACGGCTAGGGTTTTGGGTTTGCGCCGCCTTGATATACAAGACGCGGACTGGCAAAAGGCGATGACGGCAATCACCGAGAGCGTTCACATAACGGGAACAAAGCAATATCTGCGGATTTATGAACGCGACGCCAACGGCGAGTATCAGATGATACCGCTGGACGTGGCGGCTTTGTAGGAGGCTGTTATGGGATTCATTTTAAGGTTAGGCGTCAGCCTTAAAGACAAGGGCGAACAATGGAATTGGGGTTGGCTTATCAGTCTCGGCTATAGTATCAGGGAGGTGGCGTTGAAGCATGGAAAAATTAAATAGTCAGGAACGGATATTTGAGATTATCCGTCTGTTATGCGACAACCATGTTTCAGGGCTTACAAACAAAGAACTTGCGGTTCGCATTAAAACCAGCGAAACAAACATCTGCCGTGACATGGCGCTTTTCAAAACTAACGATTGGGTTGTCCAGGGCAACGGATCAAGGTGGCGTTTATCGCCAACCTTCGGGGGATTTTCCGGGCGCATTATGCGCTCGTATCAGTTGGCAAAACTGCGCTTGACCGAAGAGGAAGCGCGGTACGCCGCCGAAATGCAATAAGGGGAAATGAAGATGGCGAGAACGAAAAACAAAATTGCGCCTGAAACAAAGGCTCTAGATAAAATGCAAGCAAACAGAGAAATGGCGGATCGTTTATATGGCGATGGGCTTCCATTTGATCTGACTCGAGTAGAAACAATTGGAAAAACTCATACGGCAAATTGGGCGCAGGAAATGGTAGAAGCTGGAAGGTGTTATCTTTGGATTAAGGCATACGTTGAACATGGAGAATTTCTTGAATCGTTAAAACGAATGGGAGTAAATCATACAGGTTCATGGTTTGCAATACGTGCGGCTCAACTTGTCGCTGAAGGGGTAAATTGTTCGGCGCTGAACAATTTGGGAACCACCAAATTTAAACTTTTATCTGTACTTGAAAAGCCAGTTGTTGATGAATACCTAAAAGGTGGCAATCTGGGAGAAATACCTCACGATGATGTTGCTGAAATGACGACACGGGAACTTGAGGATGAAGTCCGAAAGCTACGAGAAAAAGTAAAAAAAACGGAAGCTGTAGTAAAAGAAAAAATAAGGCAAAAAGATGAACAAATTGCCCATCTTGAATTAGAAAATGAAAATCGTTTACCTCCTACAAAGGAACAAGTAGCACAAGCTGCGCTTTATGGACTTAACAAAGAATACACTATCGCATTAGCGGAAGTAAACAGCAGCATCCGCAACGTTCTTTCTTTAATCGCAAAAGCCGAGAAAATCGAAGACGTTAATGTCCAACAATTGAATGACTGGATGGGTCAGTTTGATATGGAAATGAATACTTTCCGCGGGTTGAGTGAATGTTGGACAGACGTACTCGACAATTTAGGTCCGCAGAAAGACTGGCGCATCAGCGATTTGTAGGGGTTGCCTGTGTATCAGCCGTATGTCGATAGGATGAACGCCGCCGAAACCAACGCTGAACATAAGGCGGTGGTCGCCGATATGTGCCGTATGTTCGCTTTCTCACCGGCGAAAGCCTACAAGGTGTTAAAAGAAAACGGCTGGGAATCCGGGCGTGAAAAACGCAAAGATGTCGGAGAAACCAGCCTTGATGAAAAACTCCTGTTGGCGGTCGCCGATATGGTCAAACAGTGCATACGAAAAAACGGCAAGGCGACTCTCCCTGTGAACGTCGCAAGATCAATACTTCAATCGCGGGGGATCGATGTGCCGGTAAGCGACAGCCGCTTGCGTATGCTGTTACGCGAAAATCACCTGTCTGTAGCAGACAGCAAGATTCCAACGCCGCATCAAAGCATGAGAAGCGAATACCCGAATCAGGTTCATTTTACAGACCCGTCAGTATGTCTTTTATATTTCGCGCCTAACGGAAAACAGAAAATCATTAACGATGACGAATTATACAAAAATAAAAATTTTCTTGAAGGGCGCCAAAAGTGTTTACGTTATGTGCTTACAGATCATTACTCCGGCTCAATATGCGTCCGCTATTACGCGGCGATGGGCGAAACCGCCGCCAATATGTACGACTTCCTGTTATACGCTTGGGGACGGAAAGAGAACAACACTTATGTTTTTCACGGAATCCCTGAATTGTTGATTTGGGACTGCGGTACTGGTAACATCGCCAAACCAATCACCAACGCTCTCAAGGCGTTTAATGTTAAAACAAATCCGCATATGCCTGGTAACCCAAGAGCAAAAGGGCAAGTAGAAAATGCGAATAACATCGTTGAAACGCAGTTTGAAAGCCGCTTGCGCTTTGAACCTGTAAACAGCATTGAAGAATTGAATGAATCTGTTGAGCGGTGGTGCGCGGCGTATAACGCCAACATGATCCCTCACCTTGATACACGTTTGCGCCGTAGCGGCATTAATCAAAGCCGAGTTGTGCTTTGGCAGCGTATCGCAAAAGAAAACCTGCGGGAATTGCCCGATGAGGAAATTTGCCGTCAGGTTTTTGCAAGCGGCATACAGACTAGAAAGGTCGCGGGGGATTTAACCGTAAGCATCGTGCATCCGAGGGCAAAGCGGTCTCTGAAATACAGCCTCCGCGATTTGCAGGGCGTACTGGTTGGAATGGAAGTGAGCCTACAGCCTGTGCTGGTGACGGAAGATCCCGTCTGCATCGTAAGTTACGAATACAAGGGCGAAGAATTGAGTTTTGAGATTGAACCGATTGAATTTGACGAAGCCGGTTTTGACATCACCGCTCCCGTATTCGGCGTGAATTACAAACGGCATAAGGACACGGCGAGGGAAAAACAAAAGAAGTCTCTTGAAAATCCTGCTCTTGAATCGGTCATGGGTCCGGCGCACAGCTTCATACAACCGGAAAATCCGTTTATGCGTCAGACCGAAGGAAGCAGAATAGAGATCGCAGAAACAATTCATACCCACGAGATTTTAATCAGCGCGACCGAAATGGCGAAACGGATTAAGCCGGTACTCGGTTATGTGCCGGAAGGTTTCATCGAATGGTTGAAGGAAGCGTATCCCGAAGGAACGCCGTCCAACCTGCTTGATGATTTGGTAAACAAGTACAAAGGGCAACAGGAAGAAAAGCCCTTTGAGAAGATTCTTAAATTTGCATAAGGAGAAAATATGTTAACACTAAAAACTTTTAAAAAATTCGGGCTGAAAGCCGATCCCTTTTCGGGTGATGTGGTGAAAGCCGAGGACGTGTACCTGACCGAGGACACCCGGTTTATAGCGGAATACATTTTGCAATCGGCGAAGGCCGGAGGCATGGTCGCGCTGGTAGGAGAAAGCGGGAGCGGAAAAAGCACGATCCGCCGTTACGCGATAGACCGCATGGCCGCCGAAGGCCAGAAAGTGCGCGTAATCGCGCCGCGCTGTATCGACAAGACGCGTCTTTCAACGGGCGGCATCTGTGACGCGATTATAAACGACTGTTCCACGGAAGCGCCGAAGCGGACATTGGAAGCGAAAGCACGGCAGATAGAACGGATTTTAACAAACTCCAGCCGCGCCGGATGGAGCCACGTACTGATGATCGAGGAAGCGCATGATTTGAACATCAACACCCTCAAGTACCTGAAACGGTTTTGGGAACTTGAAGACGGCTACAAAAAGCTGTTGTCAATCGTTTTAATCGGACAGATTGAAATGAAAATGAAACTTGACGAATCCAAAAACTGGGAAGCGCGGGAAGTTATCCGGCGCATGGAAGTTCTGGAACTGGAACCGCTTGGAAGCGGCGAAGAGATCGCGAAATATCTTGACATTAAATTCGCAAGGCTCAACAAAAACCGTCTTGACATTATCAATGATTCGGGCTGCGCCGCGCTTGCCGCCAAACTAAGACGACAGACGCGAACCCAGCAAATCTATTCGGTCGCCTATCCGCTGTTGATCAACAACTGGTGCATGAAGGCGATGAACGCCGCCTGCGAACTCGGCGCTAAATGCGTTGATGCCGAAGTGGTGAACGCTTTGTAAAAAAATTATTAGGGAGGGGAATCATGAGAAAACAAATAAGAGTTGACTTATCTGAAGAAACAATTGAGGCGATAAAAACCGCCGCGACAAAAAAAGGTATTTCATCAGGCATCTTAATTCGGATGATTTTGCACGAGCAATTTAGCAGGTTTAATAACAATGCGGAATCAAAAGCATACACCATCACAGCTAAAGACTGGCGCGAGATTGAGGCGTATGTCGAAGCAAAACGGTTTGGCAGCGTAGAAGTTTTTGTTGGTTTTGCAATGAAGCAATACATGACCAAATATCCGCTTACAGAAGGTCATAAACGGCAAAACGATAAAAATATAGGCGATGCCGATACGCGTGTCTAGGCTGTACAGCCTAACGGCTCTAAAAGGGGATTTAAATGAGGTCAGTGGCAAGCGAAAACAGGCGTAAAAAGCTTATCCAGCTTATTCATATTGGCAAGGGAAAAATGGGCATGAATGAGGAGGCGTACCGGGCGTTTTTGACCGGAGTCTGCGGCAGGGATTCAGCCGCGAAAATGACGATCCGCCAACTGGAAAAGGCGCTCAAAGCCATGAGAGGAAACGGCTTTGAAGGAACGCCAAACAGGGTAAAGCCGGAAGAAAAAGGCAAAGCGACTTTGGATCAGCTTGAGTACATCAAAGGCATGTGGGCAGTCTGCGCCCGTAATAAAAGCGACGCGGCGCTCACGAGGTTTGTAAAACGCATCACCCGCGTTGACGCGTTACGTTTTCTTAACGTGGAGTCGGCTCAAAAAGTCATTCTGGCATTACGCGACATGATGACAAAGGCTGGGTTTGATCCCGACACTTCGGAGAGGTTAGCGTAATGGGAATAAAAAAAACCAAACAAAATTGCTCTTGTCAGGTCAGGGTGGCGTGGCAAAAAAAGCCAATAGCGTATTTGCATCAGGCTGACTACGATGAATTTCTTTATTTCGCGTTACGTTTTAAGACGATAAACAACGTGTTAAAAGGGCAAAAAGAAATCGGCTTTATTTTGGGCGATGAGGTTTTAGACACGTATAAGAAATTGGTAAAAGAAGGCGCGGGCGACATACCTTACAGATTGTGGCGGCGCTGGAAGGAATACCCCAAACTGGAGAAACGGCGGAAACAGGCGCAGAAAATAGAGGCGGAAAAACCCGAAGAGCCGCCCGAACCCGCTGACGATTTTTTAGGCATATTGGGAGAAAGTGAAAGCAAAGAGCTTGATCTAGGCTTTAGGGTTTACAGGCTGGTAGACGCTGAAGGCAAAACGGACGGGCTTGCGGGCAGTGAAAGAACAGAAAGGGAAATGGAAGAAGCCGAGCAATATATTAATGAAAATATCCCCAGACTGCCAAGGGACGTATTTAACAGGTTACAGATAATACATTTAAGGGAGTGTTGCATGAGGTTGAAATACGACAAGGAATATCGAACCGAATTTGAAAAGCAGTTTAATTTAAAGGTGGTAAATTATGATATTTAAAACAACGAAAGAATCATTAGAAGAACTGGAAAAAAAAATTGAAACCTGCTTAAAGTGCCAAAAAAAACATTGCTTTAAGGGATGCCAATTTTTTTTACAACCGAGTGAATTGCTTAAATTAATCAGGGAATACAAACGGCTGTTGCCGTAAGGGTATGGGAGATTAATAACATGGGTAAAAGGGATAATTCTCTTGCCGAAGACATGATCATCCTTTGCAGTACCGCCGTGGGATCGCAAGCCGCGCAGAAAGGCATCAGGGCGTTATGCCGGTATTTCGGCGGGCAGCTCATTTATGTTCCGCTAAAAAACGACGCGGGACAAAGCGCCGATAAAATACGCGGCGTTCTTGCCGACGCGGTAGGCGATAAGGACGCGGCGGCCATGTTGGAAAAACTCATGTTACGTTTCGGTAGCCTGCAAATATACATCCCCCTTGAGCGTTGCGCGTTCCGTAAAATAATCGCACTTGAAATTTACAAGCAGAATTATGAAAACGGCAAACCCATAAACGCTCTTGCCCGCGAGTACAATATCAGCTTTACCCATACTTATACGCTGTGGCGTGAAGGCCGGAGTGAAAAATATCACCAATCTATTCCATATCTGCCGTTTCTGGAACTTTCATACAATAATTCCGATTAATGTAAAAACGCATATTTTAAATCATAGACTGCCTTAATGGAAACAACGGGCAGTCTTTTTTTATCCCTCAATTTTGAAGGCGAAGAAATTCCCAAACGTGTCAAAGTCGTTCCTTCCGGCGCGACGGTGAAAGGGCGTGACGGCAGGGAATGGAAAAATCCCGATCCCAAACTGCTCGCGCTTAATTCCAACACGCGTCTTCCGGCGTTAGTGATAGACGAAAATCATTCCACGGATTTATCGGCGCCAAAAGGCGGACCGTCACCGGCTTTCGGCTGGATGAAAAACCTTTGCGCCAATGAGTTAGGTGAAATATGGGCTGATGTCGAATGGACTGAATTGGGACTCAACGCGCTTTCAAAAAAAGAATACCGGTTTATTTCCCCTGTTTTTTTGCATAACAAAGAAGGTGAGATCGCCTGCATAGTACGCGCCGCGCTCACCAATTCGCCAAACCTGAATCTTCCCGCCCTGAATTCGGAGCGGTTAGAAAATATGAATACGGAGGTTTCAATGAATAAAGAATTATTAGCGGCTTTGGGTTTGCCCGAAACCGCGACCGAAGCGGAAGCGCTTGCGATGGCAAAATCGCTGAACGCTGCAAAGACCGCTACCGCGCCGCAGACTGACAAATCGTCTGTTGATCTTACCGCATACGCGCCTCGCGCCGATTTGAACGCGATGGAAGCAAGGGCCGTCACGGCGGAAAAACAGCTTGCCGATTTGAATGCGGCCCAGCTTAAAAAGGACGCGGAGACGGCGGTGGACGAGGCGATCAAAGCCCGCAAGTTTGCGCCCGCAAGCAGGGCGGTATATCTTGCCATGTGCGCGACAAAGGAAGGGCTTGAATCCTTTAAAAAAATCGCCGAGGCAAGTCCCGCCATTATCACCGAAGGGCAAGCGTCGCAAGGTACGCCTCCCAAGTCGGATGGCGTGGCGCTTAACGCCGAACAGACACAGCTTGCCAAATCTATGGGCTATACGCCTGAAGAATTCGCAAAAATCATGGAGGGATCAAAATGATTATAACAACTCCCATATTAAACGGACTGCGGACCGCGTTACGTGACGAGTTCCGTAAAAGGATGTCCGAACTTGCCGCAAATTCCATTTGGAAACTGTTGGCGACTATCATCACTTCCAACACCAAAAGCAACACTTACGGGTGGCTTGGCGCGTTCCCGCAGCTTCGGGAATGGGTAGGCGACCGCGTTATAAGGGACATTGCGGAAGCCGCATACCAGATCGTCAATAAAAAGTACGAATCCACGCTTGGCGTTGAGCGTACCGACATTGAAGATGACAACCTTGGACAGTACCGCGTACTGGTGGCTGCGATGGCCGATGAAGTCGAGGCGTTCTTCAACAGGAATATCGCCCTATTGTTAAAAGAGGGCTTTACCAACACCTGTTATGACGGGCAAAATTTCTTTGACGCGGAACATCCGATATATGAAAAAACGGACGGCACGGGAGCCGTTACGCTATTTTCCAACATTGTCGGATCTGTTGACGATAATAGCCCTCCTTGGTTCCTTCTGTCGCTTTCAGGCAGCCTCAAGCCGCTTATTCTTCAACAGCGCACAACGCCGGAGTTTGAAGAAATCACCGACACCAAAAATGACAAGGTGTTCATGCAGGACATATACCTGTACGGCATCCGTTACCGCGGCAATTTCGGTTACGGGCTTTGGCAGCAGGCTGTCGGTTCAAAAATGGCGTTAGCTGAAAACACCTACAAACAGGCCCGCGAAAAAATGCAATCGCTCAAGAGGGACGGCGGCGATCCTTTGGGCATCGTTCCAACCCATTTGATAGTCGGCCCGTCAAACGAGGCGGAGGCGCGTAAAATCGTGGAGGCGCAGTTCTTGGCAAACGGCGCGTCAAACATCTATTACAGGACGGCGGAACTTATAGTTATTCCGCATCTGGCGTAAGGGGTGTGGTATGAAAGAAGAAAAAAAATTGAACAATGGAAATAAGGATGAAAGCTCCGCTCTTGGTGCAGAATCAGTTTTGAGCGCAAATTCAGGTTCTGGCGCCGCCAAGAGCGGAGATGATTCCGCAAAAAAACAATCAGTCATTCTTTGGCATAAAACCGAATATCCCAGATACCGCCGCGCCGGTTTGGTACTGACGCAGAAGGCGCAAACCTACGAGGTAACCGATGAGCAGCTTGCCGCGCTTAAAAAAGATCCGTGGGTAGTAATCGGAGACGGTAAATGATTCCACTTGTTTCCGTAGATCAGTTTCTTTTGAGAAAACCGCAATCCGTTATTTTACCGACCGATGATTTAGGTGAACCGGAAACCGCTCTGATTGAAATTGCTTTACGGGACGCTACGGGTATCATTACCGCAAATCTCCCCTGGCTTTTAGATAATAAAACAGGGGAGATCGCGCTACCGGTCAATCCGCAGTTCGCTGACGCGCTTAACAGCATTTGTACGGACATCGCTTTATACAGGCTGACAGATGGTGTTTCAGGCAGCGAAGACGCGCGGGAGAAATACCGCGACAACATGAGCCTGTTAAATAAAATCAACCGCGAATACCAGGGAGGGCTTGAAGGTCCCGGTTTGCAATCGTCTGCCGTAGTTACACCTAACGAGGCAGAGGGCATCACTGACGGCAGGTTTTTTAAAAAAGGCGGGATGTACTAATGGGCGCAGCCGTTGATGTTAAAGTGCAAGAGATATACAAACTCCTGCGCAAACTTGACGAGTTTGTTTTATCTGGTGGAGATAAAAAGCGGCTCCTCAACAGTCTGGGCATGGTAATTGAGGAACAGACAAAAGAACGAATTGATATAACCAAGCAAGACCCGGACAACAAAAAATGGGACCCGTGGAAAGAAGCAACGCAAAAATTTATGCAAAAATATTCTAAAGGCTCCAGTTTGTTAAACCGCGAAGGTGGCTTGCTTGATTCAATTGAACATCAGATGAAGGGAAGTGACGCGGTACTCGTTGGTTCTTCAAAGGAATATGCGGGTTATCTTCAGGAAGGTACAAAAAAAATGGTTGCACGTAAATTTTTGGGCTTCGGCACTGATAACATCATCGAACTGCAAAACGCGGTTGACGAATTTATGAAGGAGCAAGTAGCGTGAAAATTATTACTTTAGTGGATGTTCGCGATGAGGCGATCAATCAGATAAAAACGGCTTTTGCGAAAGATAAAAAATTGCACATAGCGGCGCATCCGGGCAGGTTCGATGATACGGAAATTAAAAGGCTTGCCAACCAGACTCCGTCAATACTTACTTCGTTTATGCGGTATACCGATGAGGATCATACCGTAGACTTTGTGAGCTGGGTATTGTATCGCGCCGACGGCAAAGATCGTTTGTACGACGGCGCGTTAAAAATCGTTTCGGCTCTCATTCCGGTTATCGGAAATTTGGACGCTGAATGGAGTATCGGCGCTGGAAAGGACATTGCGGCGGAATGCTTATATTCCGGAACGCTTGACCAGATTAATATAACGCTTTGGGGGATCAGGTGGAAATGGCACATAACGAATTTAACGCCTTATGAAGGCGAAGGCGGGATAATGTTTCCCGATCTTGAATATTTTGAAGGCTATGACGCGACGCACAATATTGGAAGCGCGGTCGCAAAAGATAATGTAAATTTGGAGGTTACAAATGCCAGTACCGATTAGACAAATTCCGGCGAACCTGCTGGTTCCCGGACAGTACAATGAGATTGACAATTCACTTGCGGGTTCGCAAGGCGACGTCAAAAAGGCTTTGATGATAGGGTATAAACTTGCCACGTCGGAAGCCGAAAACGGAAAGCCGGTCAACGTGCTTTCGGCGGCGAAGGCGCATCAGCTTTTCGGATACGGAAGTCCCGCCGCGATTATGGCGGAAACATTCCTCGCTCTTAACAAAGTCGAAGAATTGTACGTACTTCCCATCCCCGAACCTGCGGCTGGAACCGCGTGGAAAAAGCAATTCACGGTCAGCGTAACCGCCGCAGCCGCTGGAGCGATCCGTATAGCGGTAAACGGTCATGGTTTTGACGCGGCGATTACAGCCGGAGCAAACGCGGAGGCCGTAGCCGCCGCCATCACCGCCAGAATCAACGCGGAGATTACCCTACCAGTTACCGCCGAGGCTGATTCAGGCGTTATTACAGTTTCAGCTAACGTAAAGGGGGAGGTGGGAAATTCCAACTGCGTTTTTATCACCGCCCTGGCAGCCGGCGTTTCCGTTGAGGAAACAGCGACTACCGTTGGAACCGGCGTTACCAACATCAAACCGTTTCTTAAAGGGTTAGGCGAAATCCGCTACAATTTTATCGCAAGCGATTTCAACGATGCCGGAAACATACGGGCAAGTTCCGATGAACTTGAATCCCGTTACGGCGCGATGAGGCAAATCGGCGGCAGAATGTACGTCGCTCTTTCCGGCGAATTGGGAAGCAAAACCGAAGCGGGAACAATGCTAGCAAAAGCGGGTGAAGTTAATTCACCTCACGTCATTCTCATTCCCCGAAGTAAGAATCCCGATCTTCCCTGCGTTTGGGCTGCGGCATGGTGCGCGGTCGCTTGCCGTATCCTTGCCGATGATCCCGCAGCCAACACTTACGACACCAAAATAACCGGCTTAATCGGCGGCGTAGAATTTAACGCTGATGAACGGCAGAAATTACTCGAAGCCGGTATTGCCACATACCGTTTGGCTACAACTGGCCATGTGCTGATTGAACGGCTCGTAACCAGTTACACGGAAAACACGGACGGCGGGCGTGATACGAGTTACCTCGACGTGCAGGTTACCGAAACGGTGGATGCCGTCCGTACCTACATCAACGCCGATGCAAAGAAAAAGTTTAAGACATGGAAACTGGCAAGCACTGAAGAAAACTTCGGTTCTGGCGCGCGGGTGATGACCGCGGGTGTTTTCCGCTCATTCCTTGCGGAATTGTATCAGGAAGTTTTCATCAAGGAAAAACAATGGTGTCAGGATTTTGACGGTTATAAAAAATCGGTCATAGTCGAGATCAAAGCGGGAAGTAAAACCCGTCTTGAATATTCCCATCAGCCCAATCTGATAGGCCAGTTCTATATCGGCGCGGGTCTGACGCAATTCAAATAGGAGGCGGAAAATGAAACTTGAGAGAGTACAGCGCGTTATTTCGGCGGCATTAGGTGAACTGCCGATTCAGGAGAAAGGAGCTACTTTTAAACCTGCCGGCACAAAACGAGAAACAAAGACAGGCGAAGTTCCGGAGAACACCGGTTACACTGAAAGCCAGACTTTTGCCGAATTGAAGTTGAAACTCAATGCCACAGGTTCGCTCGGCGTTGAAGAACTTTCCGCTATTGAAGAGGACACCCTTACCATTTACACAACAGGCGGCAAGCAGTATATGATGCCACGCGCATGGGTAACAGAACCGGGAGAATTGGGCGATGCCGAAATGGACATCGCCTACAATTCCGGTACCAGCCCAAGGCTTGTATAGGGGAACGTCATGGCAAAAAAAATTGAACTGAAACATCCCTTCATGGTCGGTGAATTGAAAATTACGGATGTAACTATTCAGCGTCCTAAGACAAAAGATTTTATCGCGGTTGGCTCTAATCCAGTTGACAGCGCCGCCGCCGATGCCGCGCTGTTTTCTTCATTGTCCGGCCTGCCGATGTCTGTTGTTTCGCAGATTGACATTGACGACTGGTCAATAATCCGTACCGAACTCGCGCTTGTTTGGGCTTCGTATTTTACGTCAAAGGAATACGACGAAAACCCTACCGGCGCGGAGGCGGTGAAGGCTCCGCAAAACGAGACAACGGTGACCTTCTAACACTAGAAGAAATCTGTAACCGTGTTGCTGAAATGGTCGCGGAAATTCTTATGCTGCTTCCGGGAATGGATTTTACGACACTTATGGATATGTATTGGGAGCAACTGTCTTTTTGGCATGAAAAAGCCGTGAGTGTGACAAAGGCGATACGCGGGGGAAATTAGTGGCTGAAATTAAAAGCGGCGTTCTTTTATCGCTGAAAGATTTATTTTCACAAGGCATGAACAAAGCCGCGGGAGCGGCTTCGAGTTTTGCCGGTAAAACGCTTGGCGCGATAGAAAAAGTAGACAAAGCTATTTCGGGCACTACCGCAAAACTCGCGGCACTTGGCTTAACGCTTTCCGTTGGCGCCGCGGCAAAAGGCGTTATTGAGATGGATCACCGCATGACGCGGCTCGGTATATCCACAAATGCGTCAGCTGAACAAATCTCAAAATTGAAAAGAGCAATATTTGACGTAGCTCAAGCTCCAGATATCAAAATTGATCCAGATAAAATTGTTAACGCTTTTGAAAAAATAAAAGATCAAACCGGCGATTTGAAATTCGCCGAGGATAACATCAGAAACATCGCTCTTGCAATACAGGCGACAGGCGAATCCGGCGAATCAATGGGAATTCTTTTTTCCCAATTCAGAAATTTTGGATATTCTACCGAACAAATATCATCGCTCATGGATGATATGGTCGCACAGGCTAATCAGGGCGCATTTTCGTTAGCTGATTTTGCAAAAAATGCTTCTACAATATTTTCAGCGTTAGAGGCAAAAGGAATGGGAGCCACGCCGGAAAAAATAGAAAACATCCACGCCGCCTTACAAATTATCAATGCGGGCGCAAAAAATCCAACAAAAGCATTTGCCGCTTTCGATTCCGTGTTTAAAGAAATAACCGATCCTGATAAACGAAAAGATTTTAGAAAGTTGGGGATTAGTGTTAAGGATTCTAACGGAAATTTTAGAGACTTCAATGATATTATGTTTGAGATTGCTGAAAAAGCAAAAGACTCACGTTTCACCAATTCTATTAACAGGATGTTTGATTCATCTTCAATGGTGGCGATAAATTCTTATATTTCGCAAGGTGATAGGCTGAAGAATTCTTTGAACGATCTCGGTGATACCACAGGTTTATTGCAAAAACAATCGGCGGCAATGGCCGGAACCATGCAATCAAACCTAAAAAATCTGCAAACTGCTTTTAACAGTTTTGCCGATACCAATTTGGCAAAACCACTTGAACACCTGACAGGGCTTCTGAATAAATTATCCGAAGATCCAGAACGCTTAAAAAAAGTGTTTACCGGAATCGCCGTTGGGATTGGAGCGATTGCTGCAGTAAAAGGCATTGCCGGAATATCGCGGCTTGTAGGTAGTTTATTGCAACTGAAAAGCGGCAATGTAAATATAACCGAATCGTTGAACATGGCGACGGCAATGCCGGTGTATGTAACCAACTGGGGCGGAGGGATGGGAGCTCCTGGAATCGGCGCCGGCGGACAATTTCAACAGCCGCAAGCGCAAGCCCCCCAATTATCGAACAATCCTTTAACATCAGCGCAAAACGCTGTAAAAAATATAACGCCTAAACAATACGCCGGAGCCGCTGGGGGTGCAGCACTTACAGCCGCATTTATTAAAATCCCCCAAATGATAAACGAGTTAGACGAAATAAAAAAGAATGAAAGCTTAACGGCAAAAGAACGCGGCAAGGCCAAAGGTGGAGCGATAGGAGACGCTTCAGGCAGTATTGCCGGAGCGGCGGTAGGCGGTGCAGCCGGTATTGCGGCTGGAGCCGCAGTCGGAGCTGCAGTTGGATCTGTTGTTCCGGTACTTGGTACGGCGGTTGGCGCTCTGGTCGGCGCCGGAGTAGGTGCACTTGGCATGTGGCTTGGCGGAAAAGCAGGTCGCAAAATTGGCGAAGGCATCGGCGAGTCTCTAGCAGCCGATGATTCGGAAGTACAGACAAGTAAAGAAACCGATTGGCGCGAATCCCCAAGCCATAAGCGTTATAAACAAAGGTATCGGCGAGCAATGCCTGTTTCCGATTTGCCTCCCCAGATCACGCAGCCAGGCTCAAGCGTTACGCCACAAAAAGTAGAACTTGGCGGACAGGCGGTTATGGACGTTAATGTTAATCTTTCTGGAGTCAACCCGACTGCTTCCGTGGCCATACGGGATAATACCACGGACATTCAATTCAATCCCGGTTATGCGAAAATTGCGAGGTATCTCCGATGAGCGAAGCGCGTTTTGACATTAAGCTTCCCACTCCATATAAAGATAAATGGCGGGAGGCTTACAGGGCGGATAAAGACGATGCTCCGCGTCTGTCCAGTTATCAGGCGCCTAATGGCAAACCTATTCCTTTTATTTATAAAAGCATTGAATTCTCTGGCGGTCAGTCAGTTGACACCGCCGAATATCCGTTTGACGGTTTATGGTCTAATGAGGCATTGAACCAAAAACCACAAAGCATTACTGTACACGGATATTTACGCGGCGAATATTATTTGCAGCAGCGAATGGATTTTCTTAATGCGTTGATGGTTCGCACATCCGATGACGAGCCCGGCTTTTTTGATCATCCCCTCTGGGGACGGTTCAAAGTCGTAGTCGATAATTACAACGTCTCTGAATCGGCAAATGAAAACGGCCAGTGTGAACTAACACTTACACTCAAACGGGCCGGAGTTTCGCTTGAAAACCGCGCGCTTGAGTTAAGCCCGCAAGAGCTTGCCAAACCGGAAGATGTCGCGCTTACCGCTGTCGAAATATTTACTAAAACCTACTTTGATCCCCAAATGTTACTACAGGTGTTTGGCGCAATAAAAGCGCGGTTACTCGCTATTACAGGCATACTTCAACTACCCCAAAATATTCTAAATGGTATAACCAACGAGATTACCGGTATAACGAACCTTATAGCTCAAGGAGTACAGACGCCCATGCAATTGGCACAGGCGTTTGTCAATGTCGGTTTTTCAATAGCAGCGGCAGTTATTTCAATTGGCGAATCAGCGCAAACCGTTGGCATATATTTTTCAGGTCGGAATAACAAAAAAAAATCCGTATTGGAATTTTTATCAGCCAGTACTTGGACGCTCCCAATTGAAGCGGTGACGATAATGCAAAATAAAACAAAAGAAGCCTCTGAAAACCTATATCGCACAGTAAGCCTGTGCGTGGCTGCAGAAATTTTAATGTCGATGGATGATAACACAACGCATGATCAAATGATCGGATATTGGTCATTATATACAAAACTTGAAAACAGTATAAACCTTGAAGACCCTGATATGTACGAAGCTGTTGTTAATATGCGTTCCGCGCTTTCCTTAAAGCTGCGGCAAAGCGACATGAACCGTGAACTGAAAAAAACAATTGAAAAACCCGTACCATTACTTTTTCTCTCGCATTATCTGGGCTGCGATGAAGATCAATTAAGAATTTTAAATTTTATTGAAGATTCGTTATTAGTTTCAGGAGACGTGTCCTATGTCTAAAATAATTGTCAAAAACGAAAATACCGGCAATGAACTGTTATGGCGTTCCATAAAAATTAGAAAGTCACTTGATGAAATATGTCATACGCTTGAGCTGGAAATACCGCTGTCTGAACGGCCCAAAGTCAGAAAACATAATAGAATAACGGTCACCTTTGATAATCCAATAATAAGGAATCCTAACTGGAGCAGATTAATTACGACCGTTCTTGTTGACGAAGTTACGTCTAACGCTGATGTTACGAAAAACAGCCTCATGGTTATAGGGCGCTCTCCGGCGCGGAATATAATAGACTCAACATGGTCTGATACCGGCGACGACAGGCAACTTCGGACATTAATAAACTATATAGGGAAAAGATTTGGTATTGAATGCGATACCCTTCCGCCTGATAAACCTGATCCAACGGATCCGGTTTATGACTTTGAGTGGAATAACGAAAGCCCATGGACTAAACTGATAAATGAAGCGGACAATCAGGGGTATATATTAACCAGTAACCAAGCGGGAAAACTTTATCTTTGGAAAATAGACGGCGGCGTCAGGCATGAAGGATTTCATATTACTGAAGGCGTAAACGTCAAAAATATTAAATGGACGGAAAACGGTTCCGAGCAATTTTATGAATATGTTGTAATCGGCGAAGATTATGAAGCGCGAGAAATTGATACTTCATGCCCGAAGGGCCGCATTCTTACCATTGATTTGTCCGATACGCATATTGGTGAAGACGCTGTTAAACGGCGGGCAAAAATGGAAGTGAAGCGCAGAAGAGAAAGTAAAATTACGGCTACAGTTCCCGGTTGGGGACTTACCGATGAGCAGATAAAAAGATTGGGAGCATCAATAGATAAACCGGAACTTTTTTGGTTTCCAAAATCAATAATTCCCGTTAGTATGCCAACGCTTGGTCTCAAGGCTAATCTGTTAATATCCGAAGTGGAATTGACCGCGAACGCCGATGCGATAAGCAGTGACATAACGCTGGTAAAAAAAGAGGCATATTTGTGAATGATTTGTTTGGTCAAATAAGAGCCAAAATTCGTAACACTTTCTCAATAGCCAAATTTGAAAAACGTTATGATGACGGCAGACTGCAGGTAAAAACACATTCCGGCAGGGTCATAGAAAAAAAAGAAGCGTTTCCCTATGGCTTTACCGCCAAAGCTAAAACAGGCAAGACGTTTGTTTTTTGTCAGGGAGGGGATTTCGGCGGCTTTGAAATTATGCCACTAACGGCTGATGACGAAGTATGCCCGCCGCAATTGGAAGAAGGCGATTCCGCGCTGTATACCCAAGAAGGCGGTTGGATAATAGCGCGGGAAAAAGGGACGCTGGAACTTTTTGGAACCGATGCCGGCGGCGTAGTCAAAGCCGCCGAGCTTGAAAGCCAGCTTAATAAATTGTCGGCTCGTGTTGACGGGATTATAGACGCGCTCAAAAATTCGCAGACTGCCGTACAGGACGGCGGCGCGACATATAAAGCGCAAATTGCCGCAATGTTAGCTGCATTGGTTAATAAAGAAGATTTTTCAAACTTGGAAAATAAAAAGGTGTTGCATGGAACAGGCAAATAAAACGGTAGCTGTCGAAAACTGGACAGACATCCGCGAACTTGTGCAAATGAGTATCGGCACTGATAAAGGCTCGTGGTGGGCAGATCCAAATTTCGGAAGCGAACTTTACTTATTAAGGGAGAACGGCAAAGTTGACGAAAAAACAGCGGGGAATTTTAAACGGATGCTGCAGGAATGTCTTTCATGGATTGTAACTGACGGACTTGCCCGGCAAATAAATTGTGCCGTTGAACGTACCGGCAAAAATGTAATTTCATACACCGTTGAAACAATACAGCCAGACGGCGGCAGTATTTTTATTAAGGATGTTTGGAAAGATGTTTAACAGAGATAGTTTACAAGTCCTGAAAGAAAGGACGGCAGCCAATTATTTGAGCCTGTTCAAACCGATGGACAGGACGCCGCGTTATAACCTTGTTTCAGTGATGGCGAATGTCGATGCCGGCCTGTCTCATCTTTTGCAAGGTGATTTGGTTTTTCTGTCAAAACAACTGTTTCCGGATACCGCCGAAGGCGAATATTTGAGATCTCATTGGTCCATGATAGTACCGCCGTTGTATGCGGTAGCGGCAATTGGAAATGTCGAAGTAAACGGCATTGCAGGAAAACCAGCGCCGGCCGGCATTGTCTTTAAAAGCGCTTCAGGTAAAAGATACTTCACTGAAAAAGCTTATAATATTTCGAGTAACGGTAAAGTGATTGTCAATGTAAAAGCGGAAAATGCGGGGAAAGATTCTAATCTTGAAACAGGCAGCCCGTTAAGTATTGTCTCCTCAATTCCGGCTGGCATTGATTCAGACGCCAAAGTTGGTGACGAAGGTATTCTTGGGGGGGTAGACGCTGAAAGCGATGAAGAATATCTTGTCAGAGTCCTTGTTACTTTGCGTAATCCCAACAGGTATGGTCAGTATAAAGATTTTGAGGCATGGGCGCTGGACGCGACACCGGAAGTTTCCGCCGCATGGGAATTCAGAAATTTCGGGGTGTTTGGGGCATTGCTTATACAGGTGATAAACGGCAATCAAATGAGCGGCGTCCATCAGGTAAAAAACCTTGCGGCAGTACGGAATTATATCAGCACGGTATCTCCTCCGGTCATTTTTGACGTGCGTACGCCTTCGCTTATTCCCTTAAATCCTGAAATAAAATTGATGCCGTTTGAGAATACCCAGAAAAACATTGAACTGGTGGAAACGCGCTTAAAAGCATATCTCCAGCAAATCGCAAAGCCGGGTATTCAGATAACTTCCGGAATGTTGAAAACTGCCGTCATTGATGGCGTAACAATAACAGACGCAGTAATAAAACTGTCGGGGAATATCATCGGTATTATATCGACAACAATATTGGAATATCCGGTACTGGGGACTATAACATGGGTATAAATGTGGCTACTGAAAAAGATTACAGCGGAGCAATCCGCGATCTGTTTCCCCAGGGTGAATATTGGAAAAAACAATTTGCTGATCCTGAATCCGACTTAAATTTATTTTGTAAAGCAAAATCAAAAGAAATTATTAATTTGCGAAAACGAATGAGTGATTTACTTGCAGAGAGTGATTATCAAACCGCGGTTGAAAGCATAGACGATTGGGAACGTGTCCTTTTGGGATATACAAATATTCACCTGCCTATCGAAGAACGCCGGAAAATATTAGCGACAAAAAAAACTCCATTAATTAACCGCATATTGATTGCGGATATTGCTCAAAAATACGGTCTGACATTGATTGATATAATTTTTCCGTTTAAACCTTCGTTTTTTGGGTTCTCCAAATTTGGCCGTTCTATATTTTCACGTCCCGCTTTTTATTCGGTGTTTTATGTTATAGCGGCGTTTCAAAATGAAGAATTAAGAATTGAAGCAAAAAATTGTATAACTAAATTGATAAAAAACTCTTCATTTGGCCAAGGCTGCTTTGGTATAGGTCATTTTTTTAGACGTTCTTTTTTTATTAAGGACTACTCAAGTCGCATTTTTTCAGAAATAGAAATACTTGATGATTTTGAGCGGGATGTAAACGACAAATTAATAGCAAGCAATATTGCTTATTTTTTATATAAACTTTAGGAGGAATTAAAATGCCAGGAATGTATCCAGATGATCAGTTACTTGAAATTTTCGGGGAACAAGTTATGTATCCCGGTCTTGACCCGGAAACGCATAAATTTACCGACGGGGATTTTTCCGACCCGCTGAAAAAACCGTCCCATATCCCTGCAGCAACATTCAATCTCTTGATTGATAACATGGAAAATCTAATCAGTGAAATTGGGTTAGATCCAAACAATACGGATCCGGAACAACTTAAAAAAGCTATGCAGAAAGGATTTGCACCACGAAGAGTTGGTGAACTTGTAATGTTAGCTTATGAACCATCTGTAGAGCAGCTTATTAAGATGCATCTTTTACCTCTTAAAGGTGAAATTTTTAAAATAGAGTTGTATCAAGATTTGTTTGATTTAATGTATGTAGGTGATGACAATAACAATAATGCTCTTTGGTGGTATAGATGCAATATAGACGGTACAAGAAGTATAACAGGTTTATATTTTAGACTTTTGGACATAAGTGGTCTTTTCCCTCGAGCAGCCGGACAGAATTCATATTACCGTACTAATATGAATAATCCATTATCCACGCCTTATGATGGAAACGCAATTGGGACATATCAGAGTGACGCGGTTCGCTCACACCTGCATACCAAATCTATAGGCGTTGCAGATGTCGGAAATAATCTTTTCGGAGATGTAAGGTATTGGCCGCGAACTGACGGGAGTGTAACAAACACTGAAGCTTATACAGGTTATTACGGCGACTCGGAAACAAAACCTGTGTCTTTTTCAGTCCTTGTTTGCATCACTTACTGATAATTCCTTATGATGGAAATTCGATTGGGGCGTTTATCAGTGACGCGTTAAAAACACATTTGCATCCCTTAGATGGATTTGCACATAAAAATAGTGCCTCTTATAATTTAGGGGGGCATGAATTTGGTGTTTACAGCTTTGATACAGTTACATACGCTACATCAAATTTTAACGGAAGCTACGAAAACCGCCCCGCGTCAATATCCGCTCTAGTTTGCATTACCTATTAAAGTTTTCCGCTGACGGAATGATCAATAGGTAACACAGACCAAAAAACTGATGCTGGCAGGACGATTTTCGTAAGCGGTTGGCACAACGTTACTTGCTCTAAATTTTAATGTTTTATAGCCGTTTCCAGTACCGACTTGATACACATCTGTTGTTGTGGTGTCTAAAGAAAAAACCCCAGATTGTATATTAGCAAACAGCCCAATTCCCGATCCGACAGAACCTTCCATATTCCGTATAGCGTCCCCAATTATACTTCCTATTGCGTTTCCATCATAAAGAATTAATAGGCAATACAAACTAAAACGGAGGTAGATACTGGTTTAGTCTCCGACCCGGAGCCAAAGCCCACTTGTATTTTGTACTGTAACTGTTGTTGAGAAGGGTTGCTTACGATGCTATCATAATTTGTATTTGTGCCTAATATTTGTATAATTCCAGTTGGATTTACCACTAGACGACCGCTCCAAAAACTTGGTACATCAAACGATCCTACTTGTGTCAGTATTTTATCACTATTGTATGCTCCAATGGAATTTCCATCATAAAGAAATTGCTTGACAAAAAATTATAGAGGAATTACTATAATAGTATGCTTAAGCATGAGGGGGAAATTATGTTGAAGACGATAGTGGACAGCTTTGAAGCTTGTCCGCCGTTAGGTATTCGGTATTATTATTACATAGACGAAAACGGCCAAATGCATTGTTGCTTAGAGGGGGCTAAAATCCCTGAAAACTGGAAAAAAATAGATTTCTCAAAAGGGTTAAATATACAATGAACGAATGCACCCATAAAAAAGAAGGCAAACAATGCCGTTATGAAATTGGAAAATTTTTTATTAGTGGTCAATTTTAAAGACATCCACCTAATAGTAGGCCTTTTGTGTGGTGGACTCCTGCTACTACATTTCAAAGTATTGTCGGTAATGCAATAATACCAGATTCGGTTTATTAAATAATTTCCCCTCCCAATCCTCAAGGGTCAGTACAATCTACAGGCGTTAACCTCATCTCTAATTTTTACAGCGGTTCGCGCCAATGATTCAACCCCCGCGTGGCGGTAATGGCGCGTCATGGCTTCGGTGTTATGCCCCATTAAGAGCTGTACCACCTTAGTAGAGTTAGTTTCTAGTAAAATGGAATTAAACGTGTGCCGCAGCCAGTAGGGCGTGAGATACGGCTTGTCAATTCCGGCGCGTTCCACAGACTTGCGGAAATTCCACGACAGACGGTGGGTGCCGTAAGGTATGCCGTGTTTGTTGGCAAAAATATAATCTTCAGGTTTGGGCTTTACTTTTTTCTTCAGACGCTCTATTTCCTCTGCGGTCTGATCCGTAATAATCGCTGGCTTGGTTGAACCTGTTTTTGTCCCTTTAATTTTATTTTTGCTGCCCGATTCAAGCGCTTTTAAAATTGGAAAGAATTTAATATCTGAATCCCAATCACCCCATCTGAGCGCGACTAATTCCCCAGGGCGTATACCCGTGTCCCTGAGTATCAAAAACGCGCAGATGTATTTTTGCGTCCGCCATATTTGTTTTAATTCTGCAAGATTATCAGGAAACAGTAATTTCAAATCATTTAACGGCAATACGCCTCTGGGGTGTTCGGGGTATGAATTACACCGCACAACGTCCCTAACAGGGTTTATCCGCGATTTTCCTTCCTCGATTAAGTGAACATACATTTCCGATAACACCGACAAAATTCTGTTCCGTGTCGCTCCCGCCAATGTGCGCTTGGTCAGCTTCGACGTGGTGCCCATCATCGCTCGGTCAATCATTTTGACAGTAAGCCGCTTGGGGTTAATTTCTCCCCATAGCGGAACCACCCAGTTTCGCATTACAGCGTCCCTTGTGTCCATCGACTTGTCCGTGTAAAATTTTTTCTTTTCTGCGCGTTTGACACGCCAGAAACCGTCTTGCGAAAATAAATCCGCATAATTTTTTATCTGCATAAAAGCCTCCTGCTGTTGACCATAGCAGAACATAAGCAAAAAAAGCATGGCATGGGCAAACTTCTGCAATGCTCCATAAATAAGGATTATTTACAATAATGACGGTTATTATGATTAGGAGCATATTAAGATTTAACATGGTAACAATTATGGAGGTTTTTTAATGAAAACAATTACTTTCGTAGAAATTGAAAGTTATCAAATTATTATTGGTATTGAAAATGCATCACCTGATCCTGAAGAAACAAATGCCAAGGTTGAGGCTATAATTGCAAAAACCCCTGATATTTTGCTCAAAAAAACACGCGAAGAACTCTTGGCAGAAAATGTAGTATTTTCCCATCTTGGCCAGGGGAAAAAAAATGTTGATGATGACGAGGGAAAAAGATTGAAAAGTATACTAGACAATCTAGATCCTCATGAGAGACTACAATTTTCAGGTGATATTATAGCCGACTGGAGGGATACGGAATACTGGATAATACAAGACGGAAGTTGGAACAAACAAAAAATTGAACAAATTGGAGAATCATTACCTCAAGATGCAATATTACCTGATAAACTTTCCCAGACACAGCAAAGAGAAATTGCAGAACAAAACGAAGCGGCACGATTAGCAAATCTTACCCCAGAACAAAAAACCGAAGAAAAGGAAGCAGCCTTGGCCGCCGCAAAACGGGAAGTGAGACGTTTGAAGGAAGAGGCCGAAATCGCCGGTGAACCTTTTGATGCTGCAATAGAATATCAATCAAGAAAAACAAAAATCGAAGAAAAATATAGATAAATGTAAAGACATTGCTCTATGTGCAATTATTTATATGGTTCTATTCTCTTGCGTTTTTAGTTCTGTTTGCTTGCGTGTTCACCTTACAAACCATAACTCGCCTAAACACAACGTACCATGCCTGCCTAATCACGCCGCGCCAGTACCCACCCGAACACGCCAAACCTCACCCCTCCAAAACTGACCTTGCCTCGCCTGCCTTACCGAAACACACCATGCCACACCTGAGCAAGCCGAACCTTAACAAGCCTGCCTTACCAGACCACGCCTAAACTGAACCCAACAAACCTCACCTGAACGCGTCATGCCCTGCCTGCCAAGTTTTATTTTTCGCCTTTGGTCAAAACGTGATACATTCCATTTTCGCCGCCCTTTTCAACGCGCATTTCACCAACGCCGCAACAATAGCCACCAAGATTAAACAGGTTTACTATTTGTTCAAGAGAAATCATGTCGGGGCAAAAAGTAATATTTAATACGGCTTTCCATTCGGGGAATTCGCCCCTGAACCGTATATCCGCAACGCCGCTCGCGCCCGCCAATCGTACCATGTCTTCTCTGGGTTTTGGCTTGCCGATAATCTCTACCAGTTCGCCCTGAATATGAAAAGCGGCAAACATGGTAACTTTGTTTTTAATAGTTCCCGCCCGATAACCAGCCGATACCGCCGCCGCCTTAAAAGCCTTTGCGGGAAAACCGAACCTCGCGCCCTTTTTAATCGCTTCGTTAAAAGCGTCTTCGGTCATTTCCTTTGGCTTGCCGTCAATCCAGTACAGGGAATTAATGACATCGGCGGCGGGGTTTCTCGCTTCCTTTACGGATTTTGCCTTTTTCATCTGCTTGTCCAGCATTTCACGCCGCGCCTTTTCTCCCCAAGCATGGACTACAAGGGGTGAATCGCCCTTTACCGTTAAAGTCAACGGCTCGACTTTCAACTCTTTGAGGGTTACTACTTCCTCTTCCTTTTTCGCTGTTCTCGCCATAGTTTTTCTCCTAAAGATATTTTTTACCCTGCCTATACAGGCGGGGCTTGTAAAATTATCGTTTATAAACTATATTTTGTCAAGTAAAATATAGTTTTTTATCTATATTTTTTTTATAATTTAGCCGATAATAGGGGAATGAAGGGAATGACAGCCAGCGAAATGGCGGAAAAATCAGGGCTTAAATTAAAGACGGTCAAGAAAAGGTTGGAAGCGGCGGGAATTAAACCTTTAACTAAAGAGGCTGTTTATGACAATTCCGCTTATGAAATAATAATTAACGCGCCGCCCAGAGGCAGACCGAAAATCAAGAAGCAGTAACTTTCAACCCGTGTTTATATTGGCGCGGTTCTTTTGGAGTAAAAGCCGTTAAATAATTCGCGTAACTGTTTATGCTGTACTCATGCGCGTCTAGCGGGTCAATTAAGATTGTGCCGTTGTCAAGCCTTATCGGTTTTCCCTCTTTTTTCTGTTTCTCGGTATCCCATATGGCGGTAGAGTAGGCGGCTTTCAGCCCCGGCACACGGGCGGTAAAAAACAGCCGCTTTTCGGACAGCAGAATTTGCTCCAAGTCTATACGGTCGTTAATCTGCCCTTTATAGCAGTTCTGGACGGACACCCCTAAAAGCCCGCTTAACCTGATTTTCTTTCTAATCTGGTTATTTAACGCCATTCCCCCCGCCCATTCGGAGTAAAGAATAATTGGCAGATTGTACCGCTCCTTCAGTTTTTTAAGAAATTCCACTGCCCATTCAGCCAATTCGTCAGCGTCATAGTCGGTCTTAAAAAACGATTCGTCAACGGCATAGACCCTTTCAAATCCCGTTGTTATCGCCGTCGCCTCTAAGGTCGTTTTGCCTTTTTTTGTGCCGTCCCCCAATTCGCCTGAGCCGTAATCCAGCCCTGCCGTAATAATCGCTATCTTTTCGCCTTCGGGAATGTCGGGAACATGGAATAAATCTGGATTGTCGGTATAAGTGCCGTAAATCAAGCCCTGAGCAATGCCCCAATTCCCCAGCCCCTCGATGGCGAACCTTCGGGGGCTGTTTACCTTCATTTTCTCAAAGATAGCCCTGTCGTCGTCTCCCAGAAACTCATTGCAGGTATAGTCCGTTGTAAGGGTGAAAGTGTCCTCATCGGGATTGTCAAAAAACCGGGGTTTAATCCACGTGGTGTCGCTCCACGGGTTAAAGGTCAAAGTCAACTGCTTGAACAGGGGATAAGGTACTTCGCCCCTGAAACTCATATCCAACTTGTCAAAAGCCTGTTCATCGTGCAGCTGGTAGGCTTCCTCAATCCACGCCCATACCAAATGCCCGTCAGATACCGTTATAGAGGTTATGCTGTCGGGATCGTCCATGCCCCTGAATAAGATTACTTGACCGCTCGGCAAATAAGTGAGGGTGTTTTCGCCTTTGGGGATTTTCCACCAGTTTTGAACGCCCAACCTGTTTATAGCCCATATAAGTTGGGAGCGGGTGGAATTTCTATGAGTATTGTAATATTTGCGGACGACTAACAAACAGGGTTTCAATCCGTATGTGTGGAAATACCACATCATAAAAAAGACAAACCATAAAGCGGACGTACAACTCTTCTTGCTTGCCCTGCCGCCCTTCACGACCCGATACCGTTTCTCCGTCAGCCAAAAATCATCATACCCGCTGCCTACGGTGTCGGGAATGTCGATCTCTTTCACTTGCTTAATCTCCCGCTGTTAAAGACAGGCACTTCCACGTTATCCGGCGCGGTAACTTCAAATTTGTCCCTCCAGCCCAATTGTTTGAGGCTGAATATGTACCCCGTGTTGTTCTGCCCCGTATAAAGCATTTTTTCCAATACGGCTTCCTTCCTTGTTTTTAACCTTTTTATAGACCGTGATAACTCTTCATGTTTCCGCTCCAGTTCCATGACATAATCGTATCCCCAGTTATTTTCAAAACAGCACTCTTTCAATATTGGAATTAAGGCTTTGTCGGTGTATTCGTCAATTATTTTGACCATGCTTTTTATGACATATTTGGGCTTTTTCGGCCTGCCGCCGGGGTGTTTGGGCTTTCCCAGCAGGCTTTCAACGTCGTTTTTAATCTCTTCGGTGGTTAATACCGGCATAGCCAGCCTACAGGATAATCTGGAACAGGTTTTCCAAGAATTGCTGTTCGTCCATTGAATCTATTTTTTCGGCTATGGCTTCGGTCTTGTTTGACTTAAAGGCTTTAGTTCTGACAAATCCCTTTAATTTTTGCACGCAATCGGGGGGCAAAGTGAGAAAATACTGCGTTTGTAACACGTTTTCGGCTATTGTTTCGTTGGCTTTTTGCACCTTTTCGGCGGTTTCGGCTATCTTCTCTTGAAAGAATTTTGTGTCCGCCCCATACAGTTCGGTCATTCTCTCGCCCAACGCCTTGTAAATTTCGGACACTATGGGCTTTTTGCTTATGGCGTACCCGGTTACAAATTCGACTAGGGAATCATAATCGGTAACGCTCTCAATGGGGGGCTTGCAGTCGGCTTCCGTCCAGCCCAAGTCCCTGTGCAGTTTAATGGCGGTGTTTCCGTCAAGACAGTAAAAGCCTTCCCCGGCGTCGAAGTTTCTACAGATAAGCAAATCCCTCAGAAAGCCGTGTTTCCCGACGTGCCTTTTTAAGGCTTCGTACTGCTTTTTGGTAAACGGCTCTTTGGGGTTGTAGGGGGAAGGCTTTATGCTGTCTAAAGGGACTTTCAACTAGTCCCCCTGCCGTCCGCGATAGGCTCTTGCGGTGGCGTCCCTCATTCTGGCTGATCCCTGCGGCCCGCCTGAATGTCCCGTGCCTACTTTGCAAATCGCGGTTTTCTTGTTCGTGTTCATAACCAACTCCTTCATAAAAAGATGGTTTTATTGTATCTCTATGGTCTGAATAAACAATATTTACCGCTTGTCTATCTCTTTCATAAACCCGTCTTTATGCCTGAAATAGACAAGGTTTCCTTCATCGTCGAATTTATCGGAGTACCAGTCAAAATTAAAATGAAGTTTCTTCTGGTTCCACAGGTTCTTTAAGAAATAGGTGAAGTCAAATCTTTTCTGGGCGAATTTGAAGGGATGCCTTATGCTTCCCAATGAGTAATCGGTGTCTTTCATAATACAGCCGTCAAAATACTTGATCTGCTTATGGTAGAAGTCGCAGAAGATGTCAAAGGTTATATCGAAAACGTCAAATTCGGGGGAGAATTGAGAGATCACGTCAATCAACAGTTCTTGGAAGATTATCGCGTTGCCGCCAAAAAACTTCTCATTCATGTAAAGATTCAGATTTAATTCGGGGTAGGGGTGTTCTTCAAATCCCCCTATGGCGTGGTGTATTCCTTTCTCGCGGCAGTAATCGGACACGGCTTTTCTTCCCGCTTCCATTTGTTCTTTGGGGTACTCGGCCATATAAAGGTGTTTATGGACTGATTTTGTGGTTTTGTGGTAATCGTACATGACTAATCCGTGGGGCTTTATTAGGTCTATGAGCTTTTTAATCTCCTCAGCCGTTACTTTGTCCGGCATAAAGGGATTAACCGCTAAGGTAAAATGAAAACCGTTTTCTACAAACCACTTGGCTGCCTCTATTTTTTCTTCAGGGCTTAACAGGTTATGCTCTTCATACTTGTTGTTAAATCCGGTTATTGTTTGATATATCGGATCAGTTTTGGGGTCGAGTATCTGGGCTAAATCCTTATAGTCCTTGTTCAGTTTGGTCTCCATGCAGACCGGGAAGCCTAATTTTTTGATAGCTGACAGCCTTTCCCGCCAGTCGGGGGCGCACATTACGTCCGTCCTGTTGCTAATCGTAATTGGCCAGCGTTTTCTTATTAAGAAGGGCAGCAAGCCTTCCTGTTTGGTTTCCAGGTGAAGAATGTTATTAACTACCTTCTCGATAGGGTGGTCTTCGCGCTTCCATGTTTTAGAGTAACAATAGGTGCATCCCTGCACACAGGGGTTCATGGATAGTTCTAATAAATGGCATGATTCTCCGAAAAGCTGTAAGGTTTGAAGCATATTATTTCTCCTTGTTTATATTTGTCCGGTTTTTAGGGTTTAACAATATCAGTTTCTCTTTTTATCTTTTTACATTCCTTGCAAAGATACATTTCGTGTTTTTCTGAATAAGCGTCTTTTTTATAACCAGCTTCTTCGTCGCATTCTTCACAATGGACTACGGGCGCGGAATCAAGGCAATAATCGCAATAGTATTTCCCGTTGGTTGTAAAGTATTTCAAATAACCCTCCTCATGTAACACCCCGCAGCCGTCGCAAATCGCAAAATTATCGGGTATTATTTTTGTTATTTCCTGTAAAAACCAAAGAACATTTTGTGCCATGCTTGGAGATAATTTAGGGCTTTTACATTCAACGCCTTCGGGCAGTTCGCCGTCAGTTAAATAATTGACAAGCTCTTGAATTTTGTCCAACCATTCATCAGGTTTTATTTTGCCAGAATAAGCCTGATTATGTGATAATGCGTTAAAAAACCCTTCCGGCTGTGGCTTTCCTTCTATGTATTTTTCCATATCAAGTTTTACATACGTCATTTAAATATCCTCCTTGTTTACCACGGGTATTCCCGTATCAGCCCGCCATAAACGTCTTTTAGGCTGTCTTTCATAAATACGGGCGTGTTCCAAAACTTGCACATATCAACGATGTTTTGTACCCATTCTTTTTTTGGGATAACCTTGTCTTTTCTGTTTCCGCTCTCCGCGCCGACAACAACCCATTTCCAACGCGCCCACTCCCTATAACCTACGGGCGTTTCTCCGTCCTGCGAAAAACATTCATCATATACATCATCAAGTAAAGGTTCAATCGAAACCCATTCGGCGGCACTGTCATAAGCCCTATGCAGGCTGTCGCTGTCGGTTGCCGACGCGCCCAAGAATAATTCAGGAAAAGGCTCTTCCTCTTCACGGTATATTGTCAATACCCGGTGTTCCCCCTCACATTCATTGCATTTTTTACAGCCTTCAAGGGTTTGCCCGTCGCAGTTTATGTAGTTGTACCGCTCAGGGTTTTTCGTCAGGAATAAGTACCGATGTTGCGGTGCGGCTTTGCAAGCGTCAAACACCCTCTGTATCCATTCATCGGGAACCCAATCCCCGAACAGGTCAGCCATAGAGCATACAAAGATATTTTGCGGTTTCTTTATTTTCTGCGGTTCGTCTAGGCGGTAGCGGTGGAATGTAGGGTCAAATTTATCTGGAAAAGGATTTTCTGGTTTTCCGTAAAGCTCTAATAATCCATGTGGACTTGCTCTTGACATCGTAAAATTACCGCCAAACCTCTTTGCTATTTTAGCGGCATAACAATAAGGGCATTTATGCAGACACCCCGTAACTGGGTTCCATGTTGCTCCGCCTTGTAGCCATTCAATTTTATTGTTTAAGTTCATGTTTTCTCCTTCAATATTGAAAATCTGTAAAATGAAGTATTCCCATTTCGCCAAATGGGTAACTTTTAAACCAGTCTCTAAACTCATATTTATCTTTGAAGCCGTCATTATGCGCCATGTCTTCTGCGTTAGCAAAATATTTGCCTTCAAATTCCATTCTGAAATTATCGTCTGCGTAAACTGCTGTTACCCATGGCCTTCTTAATACTTTTTGTACGCTGACAAGCCGCTTCACGCAAAACACTCTCTGCTTGCTGTTGTACGGCTTGCCTTCCCATGTAAACAGGGCTAATTCTTTACCTTCAAACTTTTTCCAGTAGTCATAGTTTTGGCGTATCGTGTGTATCTTGCCGCTGATTAAGTCGTTTCCAGCTTCGTTTATAAAACGGGGGTTAAAAGATATTCGTTTCATTCAGGTCTCCAATCATCGGGCGGCGGTACTGGCGGATCGGCTATTACAATTTCATATATTCTGCCATCTTCATCGGCGCATTTTGCGTCTTCTATTGCGTCTTTATAAAATCCTATATGCCATTCGCTAAAATATGGCTTGCCTACCACTTCAACCCTGTACCATACAAGCCAGTTTTTTTCCCACCGCTCCCCTGTGCGCTCTTTGTATTGTTGCGGGATTTCATAATAGGGAATTCTCTCTAGGAAACTCCCGCACACACAGCATTTGTCTTTAATGCCCATCTCTTTTTGTTTTTCAAGTATTTTTTTTAAGTATTCGACAGGTATCTTACTTCCTGACGCAAAATTAAATACTGTAAAACAATTTTTACAGAAATATCTCATTTCTTACTCCTTATCAATACGATTAAATTAACTATCATAACAATTAACTGGATTATCCCCACAAGCAGGATAAAAAATGAGTAGTTGGCTTTCAGGGCTTCGGATAAGATGTTATGAAACATTATTTATTCTCCGGTATTTTTAATGGGTGTCCGCAATTAGGGCAGTAATTGTAATCTTGAAATCTGGTTGCCATATAAAAACCCGTTCCGCACTTCGGACAATCAAAATCATCTTCGGTCGTATTATTTACTTTCCACCGTAACGGCTCGCTAAGTTTCCGTTCCCATTTTTCGTTCAGGGCGGAAACTACAAAATCTAAAAACAGACAATTTAATTCCTGATTATTAATAGCCATGCGAAAAATATCATTAAAAGTAAACAACTGTATCCCGCTGTCATAAATAAAAAACCCATTATGGTAAAATGGCGGTTTAATTAAATCCTTTAATGTTAAATCCTTTAATTCCTGTCCCATATTTTCTCCTTCAAAACAAAATCCTCGCAAGTGCCTAATTCGTTGTTTTTATGCGGACACCCCACGCATAACCCGCAGGGGGTATCAAGCCTTTTAATGACGTTTTGCATGATAAGGATAGTGCCGTGAATTTCGTCTATCTCGTTTTTAAGGTTGTCAATTATTTTCATTGCCTTACTCCTTATCAGACAATAGAAATAAAATTTTAATTCCTATCATTGGTAACAACTGAATATATAAGATTTTCTTTTTGGTATCATAAAACCAACCAATCCAAAAATCAAACCATTTAAAGTAAAGATTAATTTTCATTGCTTTCCCTCCGTATTGGTTTCCGTATAGTGCCGTCAATATAATGGCTGTTAATATCGACAAGGTTGAATACTACGTGCTCTCCATCTTTACGCGTAATATCACAATTCATTTGTTTACACAATTCTTTATAAATTTCTACGTTTAAGACGCAGTTTTTGCATTGACAGCCTTTTACCGCTATTAACGCCTTGCCTATCGGTATTTCAATCATGCTTCCCCCTCTGCCTTAAAAGTCTGTCTAATTCAGCGGCGATTAACGCTCCCGCTTTTTTTAATTCCTTAATTCGATTTTTAGGCGACGGTTTCCACCATTTCCAATCCCAAGGCCACAGAAGTTTTACAAAGTTTATGCTCACGGCATTTCTTCCAACAATTACATTAGGCTCATTGCCTAGAGCATAACAAACAGCGGCACGAACTAATTCACCCCTATCATGCTCATCGTCATCATGCTCCGCCGTCCACCCTTCTTCTTCAATCTGCCGCTTTCTTTCTTCGGCTATCAGTTTTATTCCTGTCATGCTTTACTCCTTTTTATTTAAGTTTATATAGACTTCAAAATTAATAAAATTATTATTAAGATAAAACCGCCGATCATGGCGGAGCTCCAGCCATACCAAAAACCATTTAACCAATTTTTCATGCTTTCCCCCTCATGCTCTCCCAATTAAAATTAACAAATATCAATTAGTGATACTGTTTACAAATTCATTCAACGGCTTTGACATCGCTCCCACTCTCTTTGTTTTTAACATGGACATTAATTGTTCGTGAAATTCTTGCGCCTCTTCGGGTGTTGCTCTCGGCTCTTCGGGTTCGGGCAAATATGTCTTGGGCGCGGACATGACAGATAAAATCTCGTCCATGTTTTTTTCTATGTCGGCGGGGCAGGGCACTTTGTTGTAAATTCTGGAAAACCTTAAAACCATTGTTTTTCTTACCGCCAACAGAAATTCATCAGTGCTGTCTTCAAGATAATCCAGCATTACGTCAAGAAACAAACCCGTATATTTTTCGCCGTAATAACTTTCAAAAAAGTTTAATAATTCTTTTACCGTCATTGAAACATCCCCTTTATGCTTGCCCTTATTTTTTCCGTCAGTTCGTCATCGGCTTCCGGCAACGTGCCTATAACCATTTCCCATATCCACGGGGTAATTAAGGCTCTGGGCGTAAATTCGGCTCTGCCTTTTAATTTGCCGTTGATAATTGTCTTAAAATGCTCCAGCACGTTACGCATAAAATCTGCGGTTATTTCCGGAGCCATATTTTGACACCTGACTACAAATAATTTTAGGTTTTCCATGTGCATTTGCGTTGATCCCCTGTCCTGATACATAATTGCTTTAGCCCTCTCGGAACTTTCAAAACAGGCTTTAGCGGCATGGAATAAAGGTTTTTGCTCGTCAGTTAAAACTGATCCCCGTTTTTTGGGCGGCGGCTGGGAAACGGGCGCAATTTTGTTTTTTGGTGAAACAGGGATAATCTCTTTTTGGTCAACGGCACAAGCCGTTGGAGTAAATTCATTATCCTTGTCATTTCCATTGTCATTGTTATTGTCATTATGGGTTTCCGTATTAACCCAATTATCATCTGGGTTATTTTGGGTTTCGGTGGGTTTTTTGGGTTCATCTGGGTTATTTTGGGTTTCGGTGGGTTTTTTGGGTTCATCTGGGTTATTTTGGGTTTTTGGTCTACCGCCTTTTTTCCCATTTTCCTGTTGTTTTTGCCGCCATTTTTCGTCTTTTCTTTTTGTGTGTAAGATTAAATCTCGCATTGAAATCCATACAGCCAATTCCATTCCGATAAAATCAGGCTCTATCCCATTCAAACCATAATCCGCTACCGCCTTATAATATTTTAATTGCATGGTATCCGGCAGCGCATTTATCTGATTAACTGTTGTTTCACTTAATACAAAAGTAGAAAATTCATCTGTCATTTTATACTCCCAAACCAATAAAATAAGCCCAATCCTTTAATGAAGGGCGCTGCGGCAAACAGCATAGGCAGAACATAGCAACTGCCAACCCCTCATTAAAAAATCGGGCTTGAATACGCTATGTTTCTGTCAATGCTGGTCTGCCATACCAGCATGATAAGTCTATAAAACGTGTTGAATTAAACAATATCAAGCTCATTTTTTACTGTACGGTATAAAACCCATTCCCCGTTGTAAGAGCGCGGAAAGCCTCGTCAAGGGCTTTATTCGATATTTCTGCCGCCTGTTCCATAACGGCGGCTAGTTTCTTGCATTTATAAGCCTTATATATAGAGCAGATATATTTACCGCACCGATACCTGAACCTGCCACCGCCCCTGTCGATAAAATGATTGCAGTTTTTGCAGACTTTCAAAAAGTCATTGCGCCATGTTTTAATTGTCATTTAATACCCCTTTACTCCACGGCGTTTCATTTCCATTTCCCATGTGTTATGATAATATTCAGATATTGCTTTTTTCTTACTGGCGACTCCTTTTCCCTCTATGCCTAGTTGTTCGCATATTGCCGATACAAGAGGTTCATGTAATTTTGGAATATAGTCAGTAACTTGTTGCCAGCCTATTACGTCTTTACCGAATAGTGCCAGCGGATTATTATTAAAAAGCCATTCAAGTAATAATAAATCGACATAATATCTTGAGTCTTCGTAAGATATATCATATATTTGATTTTCCAATGTAAATGTCTGTATATCGCCATAATTTGTTTTAGGGATAGTGAAAAGAACATTAATCACTCTGCTAGGATTATTCTCAAGCCATCTGTATAGTTGCCTGTCTTCCTTGTACTCTTTGCCATGAAGTCCAATACTGCCTAATTCTCCGGGGTCAACAAAAATAAGAACATCGCGGTTAGTGTCGGCATACGTTGTAAGCTGATCCATTCTGTGCGTAGTTAAAATATTACATTTTTTTGGTTGTCCGTATTCATTTGAAAAATCTTCAAACCATGAGAAACGATACGATTTTTCCTTAGCGTCATCAAGGAGTAAAACATACATATCTTTTTTTGGTATAGTTTTAATTTTGCTCATTTTCTCCCCCTTTGCGTCTTACAAGCGGCTATACATTCAGGCAGCCGCCTGTAACCGCCTTTACCCTCAAGTACTTTAACGTACAGCCCGCAAGCCGTACCCTTGCTTGCCTTGACAACCAGTTTACATTTGCCGCAGGTCTTTTTGTTGCAGTCAAGCTCGATGGTCAGTTTTTCCATTTATTCCCCCTTGTCATTGGTTCGCTTCAAAAAACGCCTTCGCAAATCCGGGCGGGGTTATCGCCCTCAGCGCAGCGTCCGTTTCTACTTCAATCCCCGCAAACTGCGGAATTAAGGTTATTGCCGATTTATGCAAAAACGCTATTGACGGCTTTTTTCTGGTCGGTCGGATATACAGATTTAACTTTGGGCAGGTTTCCCATGTATGAGTAAAAGCGGGTATGTTAAACTTTCCCCATATATCTGTTTTTTTTGTCCAGCCGTCCCCATATTGATAAGGTTGGAAAGATAATGTTGGTTTACCCATATATTTACGCATAAGACCGCAGGGGTTTTCTATCGCAAAAAATACAGGTTTACAATTTTCAATTATTTTTATACACCTATTAAGAATTTCCGTATTCACTGTATTCTTGAATTTGTCAAAATCGAAAAACTGTTCTTGGTTGTTATATTTATCACGGTTTAATACGCTGTATTCGGTACACGGCGGCGCTGCCAATATGCCGTATACGTTATCGGGCGGTTCGTAGGTTAACACGTCATTGTCGGGTAAGGTGACAAGGCGCACGTCATAGCCAGCTTCTTTGTAGGGCTTTATCCATGAGCCTGTACCGCCGCAGAGGTCAAGTATTATTTTGTTTTGGTTCATTTGTTTGTGCGTTTATTTGTTCCCATTCTTTCTTGTATAGAAGGTTATAATACCTAAAATACATGGTTCTTAATAAATCTCTTTTTTGATTATCATTTATTTTATTTGCCGTCCTGTTTGCCTTCGGTCTTCGTGTTATCCTACATACATATTGACTTTTAAATTTGCCGTATTGCGGTTTGTAAAATAATATTATTCCGGCGTTTTCTGGTATGTATTTTAACGCCCTGTCATAGTCTATGTCTTCGGATAGACCAAAATATAACTGCCTGATATGAGGGCTGTAATGTTTATGCCATTTTTTCATATCGGCTTTTAAATCGGGTAATGACGCTTTAAGTTCAATCTCCGTCGCGTAATCATTTTTAGAAATAATCAATACGTCGCACTCATGCCCGAAATAAGAACAATTAGGGATTACAAACGCGCTGCCTAACCTATAGGGGCTGTCATAATATTGTGTTAACGCAAATATGGCTTTTTCTTCAAATTCGCTTCTCATGTTTTACGGCTCTATGCCTAATTTTTTATCCTTCGCAATAAAATATGTTATGGGAGTATCAAAATCATTTTCCCCCACTAAAAAATCTTTAGGCACAAATTCCGCCCCGTCTTTCTCCCTGTCGTTGCTAACTCCAGATAAGATGTTAAGAATGATTAACGCCCTAGCCTGTGAACAGCCTATGTAATTAGCCAGTTCAACTTTCCTAATGGGCTTGGGGTGTTTTAATCTAAAGAATTCTTTGGCTTTGTCTATCTCCCCTAGATTAGTGTTGCCCCTGCCCGTCTTGGGCTTTTTCCTTTCAAACCAGCTTTTTATATGCTCGGTTATTAAGGCGTTTAATAAGCCAGTCAGAGACAGCCCCTCCAGCTTGGCTATGTCCTGAAACTTCTCCTTGTTAGCCCTCTGTATGTGGAATAATACGGTGGTGTCGGGCATAGGCTGAACGGGAATGAAGTCTTTGAAAAGATACAGTTGTTGCGGATTATAGTTTTTCAATGCCCCTCCCTAAAAAACTGATTAAGCGGTATTCTTTTTATCTTCAATTTCCGTAAACAGATCGCCTGCTTTTCTTTCCGCTATTATGCAGTTATCAACCATTTGTTTGTAATAACTTTCTTTCAATTCAATCGCGATCGCCCTGCGCCCCATTTCAATAGCGATCACAGGCTCGCTTCCTATGCCGCCGAAGGGGCTTAATACAATGTCATTTTTATTTGACCATAATTCTATGGCGCGTCTTATAACGTCTAATTGCAGGGGGCAGATATGTTTCTCGTCTTTTTGTTCCCTTGCGCTCCTATACTGCAATGTGTCCGATTGATTAATGTCCATCCAAACAGGGCTTGCGTATTTTCGCCAAACATGATGAGAAAATACTCCGCCGTGTACCGCTGGTTTTTCTTCGCCGATGTATTCTGTAAATCCTTCGGGATTGCTTATCGGTTCGGGATTTTCGCCTAACTTTCTGAATGTCAGTAAATAATCAGGCAAACCCTGCCTGCACATCGCGCTGTCTTTTATAATTTGTTTGTGCATTAAGCCTATGGCTTTTGTTCTTGTCGCCTCTATTAGCGGGTCTTTCCATATCGTTACCCTGCTGTGGTATATAAAGCCGATTTCTTGAAACATTTTTATCAAATGTCCGGGAAAGTCATTTAACCCTATATAGCCGTCCCTTTCCTTCATAAGGGGAATGTCCATGCAATGAACGCTCATTAACCTTCCGGGCATAAGCACCCTGAATAATTCTTTGGCGATAAAATTGTATTGTTCAAAAAACACGTTATAGCTTTGGCAGTTCCCCAAATCCCGTTCGCTGTTTGAATAGGTATAAAGGCTCGCGAAGGGGGGGGAATAAATCTCATAATGGATCGTATTATCGGGTATTCCGCCCAACACCTCGCAACTGTCGCCGTGATAAATCGCCGCCTTTTCCGTAATATGTTGCTGTATGACTTTCATGCTACCTCCAGCCATTTGGGAATTATCATCTTTTCTACCGCGTTGTATGATTCAACCATCCCTGTAGTTTGATGAATTTCATTTCTGATTATGTCTTTAGTGTGTTTGACTATTTCTCTGGTCATTCTTTCAGCGTCCCTTTGTTTCCGTTCTATATTCTTTTTAACCGCGCCTTCCGCTTCGGAAGTGATTATGTGTACCTCTACAATTTCTTTCTGCCCGAAACGCCAACACCTTCTAATCGCCTGATAAAACTGTTCAAAGCTGTCATTCAATCCCACGAAAATGATCCTATGGCAATTTTGAAGGTTTATGCCGAAACCGTATATTGAAGACTTGCTTATAATCGCTTTTATTTTCTTGTTTATAAAATCAATAATCGCGTTTGTCTTATGTTCCGTCGTGTCGCTTCCCTTGACTTCGACATTATTATTAATCGCTTTTTTCAACATTTCACTTTCTATGTTCAAATCGCACCACAATAAAACTTGGTCTTTGTTGTTATTCGCAATTTCGGCGGCTTTCTGCACCCTGTCCTGCAAGCTGTTTCTCCGCGCCTGCCTGCGCTCGTTCAATGTTTTCGCGTGTTCGCAAAACAGCAAATTCTGCCCTTCGGGTGTCGCCGTTATTTCGCTCTTTACTATATGCTGTATGATTTTTAATTCAGGTAAAATATAGCCTTCATCTGAATAGCCCAGATCGCTGGGCGTTTTAATTACGCAAGCCCATGAAGCGATCCACTTCCAAAATACCGGCTCGGCGTGTCCTTTCAATCTCCATTTTGCAGTTTCCCCGCCGTCATGGACAAAGAAAGTCGCCAGCATTTCAGACCGTTTCATTACCCCTAGAAATTCGGAGTGCATGCCCAATTCCATAAAATCATTAGGCGCGGGGGTTGCCGTACAGCACAATTTATATTTTACGTTTCTACATCTGCTTATCAGTTCCGCCGCGGTCTTTGTCCCGAAATGTTTTATGCAACTGCTTTCGTCTAACACAATGCCGCCGAAAGAATTAAAATCAAACCTGTCCATAATTTCGTAATTCGCTATATTTATGCCCGGTTTAATGTCGTTCATACCCCTGCTTATATGAACGGCAATCCCGTATTTTTCACCTTCTCTCTGCGTTTGGTATGACACCGCAAGAGGGGCGAAAATAATAATATTCTCATTTGTTTTCTTATGGACTTGATACGCCCATTCCAACTGGCAGAATGTCTTACCCAGCCCCGTGTCAAGGAATAAGGCGCATTTTCCTTTTCTTAACGCCCACCTTACCACGTCTTTTTGCCATTGGAACAGACTTTTATTTAATTCGTGGGTGTTAATGTCAAACCCTGCGTTAGGAAATGTTTTTAATTTGTTATGTATAAAGTCTTTATAATTCATGCCCCCCCCAATTACAATTAACTGACCGCCCTCATGTTGTTTTTTTCCATGCCTTGTAATATCTCTGAAAACTTTTTGCTGTTTACGCCAGCCTGCACCATCTCCGCTATTAATCGGTCTATGCTTTCCATGCGCTCTTTCTTTGAGTAGTCCCGCCAGCTTTTAAGCCGCCATTTAATAACAGGCTCGTCTACAGGCTCGCCGTTGTCGTCAACCAGATCGCGGTACTTTTCCACGCCCGCGCCCAGATACAGTTTGATAAGCTCCCTGAAGTGTTCAAAACTTGTGGCGTTGTAGGAATGACAGCCGCTTGTCCAGTAGGTTTGAAGTAATGAGTGCCAACAGCGGTTTTGTTCGCTTGTGCCGGTATCCGCTGGTTCTACTTGGTAGTATTTGCCAGCGGTTAAATTCGCGCCTGTGTATGTGCCGTTGCCAGTGATTAAGATTTTAATAACACCCTCCCGTCAGTTGTTATTAAAACGGACAGCCGCCTGTTTCTTGGTGTTCCTGTATCTGCGGATAATCTTCCTGATGTTCTCTCGGTTGCCGCTCTTGTTTGTTCACGGTTTCCGCCACTATGATAATTTTGCTTGCGTTTTTGCCGTCCCTGCCTGTCCAGCGGTCTTGTTTCAGCCTGCCAGTAACTTTAACGGGCGTTCCTTTTTTGCCGAAGGCGTAAACGTCCTCAGCCAGCCTGTCCCAACATTGAACGTCAAAATAGGACGTTTCTTTTTCAAACTCGTCCCCGACCTTGCGGTAGCGGTTTGAGGCTATCGAAAAGTTTAATACGGGCATACCTCTGGGGGTGGATCGCATTTCGGGGTTTCTTACAAGGTTGCCTTCAATACAAACCTGATTCAAATTACTTGCCATTTTTCTCTCCTTAAATATTTTTTACACGCCTCAAGGCATGTCGTTTTCAAATTCAGGCTGTTCCCCAAAAGGTATAGGTTTCCATTGGGCTTTCCTTTTTTCCAGTTCGCTTTTAAGCCTCGTATACTGTTTTTCAATGTCAGCCATGTTAGATGTCATATATATTTTGCGCTCAATCTCGATTTCTTTTTTGTTGAAAAAAGGCTGTTCGTCGCCGTCCACCGTTTCAAGGATTTTCCTTATCGCCTCGCCAGCTTTCTCTTTTCGCTCTTTTTCAGCCGAATTTGCGCCGTTTTGACCGTTTCCGTTGGGTTTTTGGGGTGAATTCGCGTTATTTTGAGGCGGCTGGTTTTGGGGCGTTGACGGCGGAGGCGTTTCACCGTCGGGGTCGGGCATATCCTCCGTAGGTATGCAAAACATCTGTAAACAGGCGTATTTGAAAGCTATCGCCATAGCCTTATTACTTGCCTTGTCGCCCGTGTCCATTCCCTCTCCCACCACCACACAGCACAATTCAGAGCCGTCCTCATGCGTAAAATGGTACTTGACGGTAAGCACCGAATAAAACAAAGTGCCGCCTTTTGCCGTCGCCCTTTCATGGCGTTGAACGTCGGTTACTTCGGGGTAGATAAATATTTTGTTTTTAACCAGTATGGGCGACAGTTCGTTCATTACGTCGTCTATTCCCCTAAAGTTAAATTTCTGCTCCGTGTTTCTGCGTTTTTTCGCAATAGGCTCAATCTCGCTCATGGCGGTCGCTATTGCCTGATAGATACCGTTACTCATTTCTTGCCTCCTCTTTCTCCATAATAAAACCTAATTCTTTTAGTTTTTGCTTGACGCTTTCCATTTGTTTTTCAATAATGGGCTTTACCGCTTCCCACCCTATTTCGATTTTTTCCATATTACATATTTTCCCTTCATGGTTCAGGTCGTGGGTATCAACAACTACATAATGCCTATCCTTATTGAGAATAACCATATAATTATCATAAGTTTTCACTAAAGCAAATATTTTATCTAATGTTTTTCTATCCGTTGGCTTGTAATGCTTGCAACTGATTCCGGCACAGCCGATTTGTTTACAGGTTGGCGGTTTCATTTTTCTTCTCCTTCCTTTCGGTTCTTGTTAATATGCGCCCATATTTTTCAATTTCATCTACCATCCAGCTATAACCAGAAAAACCTTCGGAGCGTTTTCTGTATAATTTCGCTTCATCGCCCGTTATGCGCTTAACCTCTACATTCGCGCCCCATCCATCTCCAAAATTGTAATAATGGTTGTCTTCTTTTAAATTTTTAAGCGCAAGGTCTTTTTTCTTATAACTTCTTACAATGCAAAACAGCCTATTATCGCCAGTCCATTTGCCATTCCATGCGTTATTGTTCGGCATGGTTAAAATAAATACTCTGTATTCCATAATAAATATCCTTTTAGCGGATTATTAAAGTTTCCGACCCAAGATAGGACACCCCCTCAAGCTCTCTTTCCGCGCCGCTGTCGTTCATGTAATAAAGTTTCCCCCTGCTTAAAGGAAATTCCTTTTCGTCTTTCTCGTAAAGCCGCCCTTCGTCAACCGCTTTTTTTATCGCCGTCTTGTCAATTTCTCTTTTTAAGAATTCGACGGGTATTTTGTCGGGGTTGAAAAAGCCCTCTGATTCTTTAACGCTTTTTTGGGTGTTCATGTAGTAAAGGGTGAATAGTTCGGTTTTCATTTTCTTTTCTTTTATTTTGTCGAGTAACAAACAGGCTAATAATTTAACCCTGTCCGCCTCATTTTCCCTCGCCTTAGCCCTTTTTGATAATCTGTCAAGTTCGCCTTTTAAGGCGTTTTTTTCCGCTTCGGCGATCTCGGCTTCCATTTTGATATTCTTAAAGACTTTGCAAATGCCGTTAATCTTTACTTTTATATCACTACCTATTTTGTCAATCTGCTCGGATAAGTAGGCTTTCTCGGCTTCGGTCAGTTCCCTTGTCTCTCCAGTTTCTGGATCGGTAAGATCGCTGATAAGGGAGACTAGGGCAGACCATTCCTGACCTAGTTCATAGGCTGTCAGTCTTTTTTCAGGCATTTTCTTTCTCCCATTTTTTGTTCATGGCGGCTAAAATAAAATCTTTAGCGTCGTAAAAAGCGGGGCTTAGCGTGCAAATAACGTCATATTTTGCGTCGCATATATTAGCACTAGGTAAAGCCGTACCTTCACCGCCTACAATAATCGTAAACGGCGGCTTTAATAAATCTTTTATGGCTTGTTTGCTCATTGTTCTTTCTCCCTTTCCGCAAGCATAGCGTCGGCATATTCATAGGCATAATGTGCGCTAGATTCCGTACAAGGCGGCACTAACGACGCAAGCCCCGCCAACGCTTGCCCTGCAAAATAATCCCTCAATGTCATGCCGCCATTAGTTACATAGACAGGCTCTGCACCTTCTTTAGTGTCCTGATAATGCGAAATTATTTGAGTAGGAAATACCGCCCCACCATTTTTCATACCGCCTCCTTATATTCATTCTCAAAATCCTTGTATTCGGTTACTTCCCTTAATTCAAGCCAGTCATTGTCTATGTCATGTTTAATTTGCCTAATAGCTTCGTTTTCCGCTTTCTCGTAGTTTTCGTCCGTGTCGTTTCCTGATACCGTTACTTTTACGGTCTGCCTTACCTCAAAGGTATACTCGGTCATTTTTATTCCGCACATATTAATCTCCTTATTCCAGTTCTTCTATATAATCCGATAGGGTGTTTACCCTCATTAAAAGAGCGTCAACAACAGCAGTAGGAATATCCTTGTTGCCGTCAAGAAACCTCAAGATGGTGTTTTTATCTTTTTTCCATGCTTCTTTCAGTTTTGCCGCTGGAGAGTTTAGCGTCCTGCTTAAGATAGCGTCTATACCTGCGTCGCCTGTTATATTCATTGTCATTTTTTTTACCTCCGTTTTGTGTTTATAGGCACATTCAACTTCCTGTTTTTCTTTATCAACACCTTTGTTACATTCACACGCTCTACAAGCCGCTGAACCAACTTTTGTTATAATGCCGAATTTGTCTTCGCCTTTATAAGGGCAAGGCGTACATAGGTATGTTGTGCCCTTGCGTACCACGTATCCGATTGTCATTTTTGCGCCTCAATAATTTTATCAAGCCTTTCGCTTACCTCGCTTAAAGACTTGTTTTGTTCTTCTATCATTAAAGACAGATCGTTAAAAAACTTATTTTGCCTTTCCATAAATTCTATTAACGGCGTTAAATCAATCATGGTTACGCCGCCTTAATAAACCCAAGAATCACTTGGAATAAACGTCATTGCGGTGTCAATACCCACGAGTTCTCTGGTGAGCACCGTAAACGCCTTAGCAGCCGCATACACACTAGGATTAATTTTTCTTACGTCACCCTTGAACAGGAAGTTAATTCTTTCGCCGGTTGCGCTAAAACAAATTAAGAGATCACCCTTGTCAAACGTTATGTCTGCTGCTTTATTTATCCTTTCAAGGATATGTTCTTGTTCTTCCGCTTCTTTCCTTGTCATGGTTACGCCGCCTTGTAATATTGGGCTATATATTCATGGCTGTTTTTCATCACATAGCCGGATACGCCGTCTTCCTGCCATAACTGTATCCAGCGGTAATAAACCATTTTCTTCGTTACCTTTTCAATTTTGATTTTCGCCATTCCGTCATAAGCGGTTTTTATTTCGATAACGTCGCCGGATTTTAACGCTTTTATTTGTTCTATTTTTTCCATGTTACGCCGCCTTCTTTTCAATCTTTTTCCATGTTTCATTGTAGAAATTTTGCGCTTCGATTATCGTGTTAAAATAGTATGTCGTACTCATGGAATTTCCGATTATACGGCTGGTAGGTTTTGGCAATGTTTTCTTTATTCTGATAGTGCAAGCCAAGCCGATAATTTTGCCTGTACTGAATTCGCTTATTACGCATACTCCGTGATACATTGTCTTTTTCATTTTCTGCCTCCGTTGTTTTCTGCTAACGGCTTATTCTGTTCCTCTATCATCTTATGGAATGACTCTTGACTCTTGTAATAAGCCATTTTCTTTTTTTGCATAATCGCCTTGTCTCTGGCGGTTTTGCACCTTCTGTTTAATATCATCATTTCCTGCCTTCCTTATTCAGCCATTCCGCAGTATTCGTACCACGCCTCAAGAGCTTGTTCTTTAGTGGCTCCGCCGATTTCAGCCGCCTTAAAATATACCTCTAAGGCGTTTCCGTCTTTCTCGTTCATCTTTATTAAGTTAATCAGGTCTTTCTTTTCCATTTCTTAATCTCCTTATATTACTAATATTACTATTAATAGTAATAATTGTCAATAGTTTTTAAAAAATATTTTCACTTTTTTTAAAGATTTTTTGCGGTTTTACTTAATAGGCGTTAAGTAGTTTTGATGAATTTGGCTATTTCTGCGTCAATTTCTTCTATTTTATCTTTCTTCCATGCGGTTGTTATTTGTTTTGCGTCTAGGTCTATCGCCTTGCCGATTTTAATTAACTTGGCTAAGGATATGGATTGACCGCCGTTTAAAAGCCTCGATATATAAGACTGCGTTAAATTTACCTCTTTGCAAATATCAGCGTGTGTCTTGCCGCTTTTTTCATAGGCGGATTTTAACAGTTTTGTGATATGGCTGTCCTTGTCCATGCCTACCAGTTTAATTGACTTTTTGATGTTTTTCAACCTACACACACCTTAATATCCCTTGTACGGGAAACCTTATCAGCGGCTTTTTGCCGTTCTTAGGCTTGTTGAATTCAACCTTATCTTTCTTTAACTCGCGGGGTATGTCTAATTCCTCGTTAGCCTCCGTCCACATATCGTCTGTTTTTGCCTTTTGCGTTTTTACGGGCATCGGCAAATTTGCTTTGGGCGTTTTTGGCGGCTTCATCTGCTTCTTCCTTTTCGTTTCGCTTATCCTTCTTTTGGTCTCTTCGCTCACTTTTCTGCCGGATTGGGAGCGGCTCATTTTAAGCCTTGTTTCCGGCGTGTGAAATTTTCCGGCCATGCCGTTGGTCTTCCTCCTTTTCGCGGCTTCGCTTAACTTGCGCCTGTATTCTACGGAAAAGAATTTCATTTATTTTCTTCTTTATTTTATATGAACTTACCTACTCTTTTTTTATAATAATAGGTTTGTTTTTTTCCAAAAACATTTATATAACATTGTTCGTCTCTCTTAAAAAAAAATTCCCAAGGCTCTACTTTTAGTATCATCGCTATTATCAATAATGTGCTTATCAGCGGTATTGCTCGCCCCGTCTCATAACCAGAGATAACGCTTCTTTCAATGCCTATTTCTATGGCAAGCCTTAATTGTGTCCAGCCTTTTTTTACACGGAAATATTTTAAGTTATGGCCAAATAAAAATTTAAATTCCTGTACCGTCATTTTATTTTTATCTTTTTTACCTTATCCGCGGGGTATACGCAGGTCGTGTTTTCCCGCGTATTTACATATATGCCGTTTTTATTAATAGTAACGCTGTATAACTTTTTGGCGTTATATTTTTTCTTTTCGCCGTCATTAAACATCAGTTTGATTTTCATTTACGCGCCTCTTCTTTTTCTTTCCACTTTTTTATACCTGCTCTTGTTGGGGTTGATGCAGATGATGTCAAAATCTTTCCCGTGGCGGTTTTCCCTTAACCGCCTAGAAACCGTGTCGGCGTGGTTATATCTTGACGGCGGGTACATCCTTAACACGTCATTCTTTAAGTCCCACAAGCCGAATTCGTAACCCATTGGGTACATGCCGATTAAATCCCTCACCGCCTCGCTCATTGACGCTGATACGCAAGTCCTCATAACCCCCTCCCTTCTCCGGCGACAGTCAGCCGAAGTTGACCCGAAAAAAACAACGCTACACGCCCTTTTATAAACGTGTTTCCCCCGCTGGTTGACAACCAGCTTTAATGAAGGAATGGAAGCGGCGGGACTTGAACCCGCAATGGCTGATCAGTTCCACGCCTTGCCAATTCGGCGCACGCCCCCGTTTCATATTTGCTTTTAATTCTTATGGACAATAAAAATTCCACGCCTCCACGCCTAAAATGTCAGCTAACAGAACCATTACTGTGATATATGGATGGCGTTCCCCGTTTTCGTATCTGGCTATCGACCTAGCGTCAACGCCAGTTTCCACCGCCAGTTTCGTCTGACTCCAGCCTTTCTTTTCGCGGTATTTTTTCAAGTTTTCGCCGAACAATAATTTAAGCTCCCTTGTCGTCATACTAACGCCGCCTTAAATTTTTCAAGTATCCCCAGTGTTTCTTTTATGGCTTTAACTACTTCTTTCGCGTATTTGCCGCGCCTGTCATCGTCCGCTTTTTGTTCTTCGGTGGACATTTTTCTCCATCTTTCTTCCCTGTCAAGAAAACAACCCTCGCTTTTACAATCACCCCTTTTAACTGGTTCTTCGCCTTTAGAAAACCAGCAATTACATATCTTTGTCTTTTCCTTCGCGGTTATTTCTTCGTGTTGCCCTACCGCCAATATCGCGCCCATTTATCCTTTTAACCCCTCAAGCCATATTTCCAGTTCGCGCCTGTCATGGCTCCGCTTTCGGCGGCGTATTCCGTTTACCGTTATGTCGGCGCGGTAGACGTTGTGTCGCTTGCCTTTCGCGCCTTTTGTGGAGGTATCAAAATAAATGCCTCGATTATAATATTTTTCCATTTAACTTTTCATATTTTTGCCTGTAAGTTTTAGCTATCTGCTCATAGTCAAACTGCGTGTATTTAACCGGATCGTTTTTAGTGGACTGCCAGTAGTCCCATTTTTCCTGACCGTACATATCTATCAAAACTTTTTTATACATCTCCGTCTGGCCTTTTCCATCACAATTACAGGTCTTGCACTGCCCGTTTACAAGCTCTTCGTTAAACAGGATTGAATTCATCCTTCCCGGTATCCCATGCCCGGCGTGTATCTCGCCCATAGGTTTAACTTGGCCGCAGGTGATACATCTGCAATAAAATTGATCACCCGTAGTTTTGATGGCGTCCCGAAGTCTTATGTATTTTGAAAACCATCTCCACGCGGTTTCTTTTTTGGGATTGCTTGATTTTTTTATTTTGTAAAATCTGCCCATTATTCAGGTCTCCAATTACCGTCAGGCTTGCCGAAGGGGGTACAGGCGCAGACGAATATCGGGTCAGCCTCTTCCGCTCCTATAACGCATATATCAACAAGTGCCTCTTTTTCGTCCGGATAAAGTATCCATACGTTGTTGCAATTTTCAGTGCAATTGGAAATGCCGCATTTGGAATAGACCGCGCCTTTCCATTCATCGCCGTACTCTTCCTTAAACTGTTCAGGCGTGGGGTGTTTTCGGTGTGCGTTTGAGCATATGCGTTCTTTTCTATCAGGGGATATTAACGCAAAGCAATTACCTTCTATGATTTTTGGCAACTTGCACTTTTCAAGAGAGCAATAAAATTCTTCATCAATTTCGTCCATTTCATTTCCTACCTATGCTTGCGGCAAAATTCCTGATCGCGAGTCCAAGCCTGATAACAAATCCGCTCTTTGAATTTTCCCCCGCGTCTTTAATTGACACGCCCAGCCTGTAAATAAACCCTTTCATTTTCCCCTCCTATTTTAGACAACTATTTAAAACTTCCAAATTCCCCATGATATTTTTTAACAGCTTCACAATAAACCGCGTATGCTTCTTGCGCTGTTTTGTAATACCCTAGCCATATTTTTTGTTTCCCCGCTTTTATCCTTGTTTCAAATACTCTTCTTCTTTTAATGTACGAAACTCCTTTATATCCAGTTGTATTATTTTTTTGAGTATGTTTATTCATGCTATTTTGAGAGCTCGTACATATCCTTAAATTGCATTTTCGGTTGTCTAGGGTATTGCCGTTTTTGTGGTCTACTTCCATTCCCTTTGGGGCGTTCATAATAACCCTATGAAGAAAATCACTTTTGTATATGGCGTATATATTTTTTCTTGATTTTACTATATGTATATGTTTTTTTCCTAATAAATTATAATCATCTTCATCTATGAGAATAATATTATTATTAACATTTAATTCCATTTATTAAACCTTTTTGACAATAGTATCCAATCCATTTATACAAATGGAAATTTTCTTTAATTGCCATGTATTTATTGTTTTCAATGTGCCGCCGAAACTAGCTCCATAAATAAACAATAAAATTGTCTTACAACTCGCCTAAAACTTTCTATTCACACCCTCCAGCAATTCGGGGTTATCGTGTATGTTTCCCACCACTTCAAATTCCGCTTTCGCGTAAACCCATAATTGAGGATTTCCTTCTGCGGTACTGTCCAGCGTTCCCTCTTTTACGTTGCCAGTATTTATACATTGCCAGCCCGTCAATTTTTTTGACCATTTGACGATGTGGTATAAATAGCGTTTCTTTTTACCGGAAATGAAATGAAGGGATTTTAGAATGTCGCCTTCAAAAACTTTTTTACCTTCTTTGTTCGTCAAGCCGGTAAACTGCCCCACGGTTTCAGGGATAACCTCATAATTAGTCCCGCGTGATGTGATAATAATTGCGCCCGATTCATGATGATATAAATCGCCATATACCAACTTTCCGCTGTCTTTTCGTTTTCCCCTGTATAAGTGTTCCCTCATGCCGCCCTCGCTTTAAACATACTCAGCAGGGTGTGAATTCCCATGTCGCCAGTCCATATTGCTTCGCATAACTCGTTGGCTTCGGCTTCGTTGTCAAACCAAATATTGAACGCGGTAAAACCGGGCTTTTCAACGTACCAGCTTTTCGGTTTTTCCTTGCGCTCCTTGCCAATAACAACCTGTTTCGTGCCGGAATAACGCCCTTCATAGATTTCAGCTAACAGGTGGTAGAATTTCATTTTATCGCCTCCTTGGCTTTATTAAGTATTTTTGATACGGCGTTATTGAATTGTTTTTTTGTGATTTTAATTCCTAATGTTTTAGGCGTTTCGGTGCAATTAAAATAAATTGTTAATTTACAGCCGGCTATTTGGAAAGAATCGCAAGTAATTAACGCGCTTGAATCATTCAGACATTCAGTAACTTTTTTTGCGTGAATATAAACAGTCAAGCCGCCTTCTTCATATTTCCAGTATGTGTCGTTATACATTTTTTCAAATAACGGCATTTCCTCTTCTATAAATATTTTATTTAACTTCTTTTTCGTTTCATAAAGCTGGTTTTCAAGATTTGTTTTTAACTGTTCAAGTTCCGCTTTTTCTTTCAATTCCTTGCCTCCTGACAAAAACGGCTATCCAGCCTCCGACGGGTGAGCGTCTCGGGCTGGATAGCCGCTCTCATAACCGCCGTCTTCTCACCTACGGCGGTAAGGTTTACCCTAAAAAATTACCCTTTCAGGCAATTTCTCAGGCTAACTCTTTATCTGACAAGGATTTATTTTTTCACTATGATTAAAAATGTTAATTTTTTATTGCTTAAATATGAAATAATTAGATAACATATTGGCAAATTGACTAAGGAGAAAATAAATGGTCTCAACCATACTTCTGATAATCATTTATATATCGTTTATTAGTCTGGGCTTGCCGGATTCATTGCTCGGCTCCGCATGGCCTTCAATGTACGGCGGTTTAAGCGTTCCGCTGCATTATGCGGGATATATTTCAATGATTATCGCCGGCGGAACGGTTATTTCCAGTATTTTCAGCGAAAGAATTATCAGGCGGCTTGGAACAGGCATTGTTACCGCTTTCAGCGTTTTTATGACCGCCGCCGCCCTTTTAGGGTTTTCTTTCTCCGCCGCTTTCTCTCAGTTGTGTCTTTGGGCAATTCCTCTGGGATTGGGCGCCGGTTCCGTTGACGCGGCCTTGAATAACTATGTCGCGCTGCATTATAAAGCAAGACATATGAGCTGGCTTCACTGTTTTTGGGGCGTTGGGGCTTCAATTGGCCCTATTATCATGTCATTCTATTTAATAAATAAAAATTCATGGAATCTTGGGTACCGCACAATCGGATTGATTCAATGCTGTCTTGTGGCGGTATTATTTATAACTATATCACTATGGGGAAAAAATAAATCCCAAAGTAACGATGAAAAAAATGAAACCGCTAAAGAAATAAATTTTAAAGAGATATTTAAAATTGCCGGAGTAAAACAAATTTTAATAGCGTTTTTTTGTTATTGCAGTCTTGAAACCATAACCGGATTATGGGGAAGCAGTTTTCTGGTTACTGAAAAAAATATACCGCCCGAAATAGCCGCCCAATGGATTTCATTATACTATATCGGCATAACGTCAGGACGCTTTATTTCTGGCTTTCTTACAATGAAATTAACTAACCGTCAGATGGTTAGACTGGGGCAGGCTCTTATCGCATGCGGAATTATCGCGTTAATGCTGCCCTTTGGCAGGATGCTGTTATTACCGGGATTTTTTATAATTGGGCTTGGATGCGCCCCCATATATCCAAGTCTTTTACACGAGACCCCAATAAATTTTGGCAGTGATAAATCGCAGGCGATAATGGGAATACAAATGGCAAGCGCGTATATTGGGACTACTTTTATGCCTCCTTTATTCGGACAGGTTACATCGTTTTTTGGTTTTAATATTTTTCCTTTATTTATAGGCGTTATATTAATACTCAATATAATAATGGTTGAATTATTGAATAAAAAGGTGGACAAAATAAAAATATAAAATATTGACAAATAATGTTTTTTTTATTATTATAAATCACCATGCCACGCGCTAAAGAAACATTTGATGACGCAAGTGAAACCACCCGACAAAAAATAAAAGCGGCGGCGTTGTCTCTGTTTGCAAGGAAAGGGTTATCGGTAACAATAGATGAAATTGCAAAAAAAGCCGGTTTAAGCAAAGAGCAGCTTTCTGGACATTATAAGTCTAAAGAAGAGCTAATTGCCGAATTAATACAACAGGCCGTTGTTATTTCCGGTAAAAGCATAAAAGAAATTGCCGAAAGGGACAGCAGCGCCGCCGTAAAAATAAAGCAAATAACCGCCATGATGTGTGAAATGCTGTCAAACAACTATATTGGAATAGATTATTTTATGTTTATAATTCAGGTGAGTATGAGCGATTATAAAATACCGGAAACAGGATTGTTTACGGCTGATATGCCAAATCCGATTGAAAGCCTTACGCGGATAATTTACCAGGGACAGGCGGAAGGTTCGGCTGTAAACGGAGACCCTATGCAGCTTGCGGCTGTTTATTGGTCGGCGATACAGGGGCTTTGCTGTTTTGCCATAACAGGCATACCATTGTCGCCTGATCCTGAAATATTATCGCGAATTATATTAAAAAATTAATGTCAATATTTTGTATATTTGTATTTATAAATATGTAAAAGGAGAAATAGAGATTGATTTTTGCGTTAATATATTTTGTTATTTCTCTTCTTGTACTTTTTCAGGGCATATTTCAAATTGTGGGAAAAAACAAACGCAGTGCTTTAAACTGGTACTTTTTTGCCATTTGCGCAGTAGTTGCGATTTCTACTTTTAACAGCGGCCTTATGTATTATATAGCCTTTTCAAAAAATGAAAATCGGGACGAAATAGATTATGTATTCAGCACGGCGAACATTATTTTTTCAACAATAAAAATCATGGCGGTTCCGTTTCTTTTTGCGTTTATCCTTAATCTTTCAAAAATCAATTCCAGAAAAATAAAAATATTACAGTTTATCTTACTCTCCGCCAATATACTTACCATTTCCGTGATATTTATTATTATAATTATATCTGCTAACGCAATCAGCATTTTTTCTTCCAATTTCTTTAATATTTTTGTTCTTTTAATTGTTATTTTCTCTTTCTGCTGCCTGATTTTTCTGTTGTATAGATGGATAAAAACCGCGTCTCTAAAACGTGACCGTTTACAGGCAAAAACAATATCTATAGCCTGCCTGATATCGCTTCTTTCTCTTGTCTGCCTGTTATTTACCCTTAATTCAAATTTATATTTTATAGAACTTATCCCTTATTTAGGAATAGCGACGTTTATCTTTATCTGTAATCATTATGCCAATCAATATAACAGTTTTAGTTTTAACATTTCCAATCTTGCCGCTTATGTTTATACGGCGGTTAAATTACCTGTGCTAATTCTTGACGATACGGGCGATATTATGCTCTGCAATACGGCATCGGAAAGTTTTTTCAGGAAAAATGCCGGACAGCTTACCAAATTGAAATTATCCAATCTGTTTGATTTTACTGATAATTCGTTATCAGATGCTTCTTTATTGCAGCGCCATAAAAAAGACGCGTCTGTTTTTAACTGCGGCGCCGTTTGCCGCGTTGAAGGGCAAAAATGCCAAATATCGCTAAATTATGTCTATGACAAATTTGACGAAATGATCTGTACCGTTGTGATAGTAACTGATATTACTGAAAAAGAAGAATTAATCCGGCAGCTTAATGAATCTAAAGCAAAAATTGAACGTTTTAACAGGGAATTGCAGTCGGAAGTTGACAGGCAGACTGAAAGCATACGCAATCTTCAAAAGGCGATTGTATATTCTATGAGCGATTTGATAGAAAAAAAAGACGGCTATACGGGAGTGCACACAAGGCGCGTAAGCGAATATGTCGCTATTTTACTGCGTGAATTGGCAAGGAGAGGCTATCAATTTACCGAATCGGAAATTCAAAGGATAGCGGAATCCTCGCTGCTGCATGATATGGGAAAAATTGCCATACCTGACAGCATCCTTCTTAAAAACGGAAAACTGACAAATAATGAGTTTGACGTAATGAAAAGCCACAGTACGACAGGGGCGGATTCTTTGCAAAAATCAATGCAGTTTGCGAATGATGACGACTTTTTGAAAAACGCGTTTGTAATGGCTAAACATCATCACGAAAAATGGGACGGCGGAGGTTATCCCGACGGTAAAAAAGAAAATGAGATACCTCTTCTTGCGCGCGTAATCGCAATTGCCGATGTTTATGACGCGTTACGTTCGGAACGTTCATATAAAAAGCCGTTTAGCCGCGAGAAAGCTAAATTAATTATATTGGAAGAAAACGGGCGGCAATTTGATCCGGAACTGGTTGACGCTTTTCTGGCGGTAGAGCCTGAGTTTGACGAATTTTGTAAATCAACTCAAGCTGATCATTTTGGTTTATGAACCCCTATTAACAGCGACAATTTTTGATCAAAATTGCCTATTTGCAAAGGTTTAACAATAAATTTTATTTTTTCATTAAGCAAAGGATCGTATTTAAAACCGTTATAAATCTTTCTGTTCTTTATTGCATTGTACATTTCATTTAAGCAAAAGCTTAATTCCTCCTCAACATCAAACATATTTTTGCCAATTCGTTCAGGATCTAAATGCGCAAGAATTGTTCCATTTTCCGCATAAACGGCCATAAGCGCGATGTCATCGTTTCCTTTAACAGTATTTTCCAATACCCTCTGTATTACATTGGTATTCGATAAATTTCCAAGCTCTTCAGATGTTTTGTTGTTATTATTATTGGCAACGGAAACCATTTTTCTTATCAGCTCATTGTCCTTCTTATTTATATTTTGTGGTTTATAATTATCAGTACGGCCATTACAAATATTACAAACGGTAATATGCATTATTATGCTTATGGTGCCAATAATTAATATCACGAAAACCATGATTGATAATAATAAAATACATGATTTTAAATTATATTTCATGTTTTACTCCTTTCTTTTAAATATTTTTATGTTTTCATTGCCTTATACTTTTAAAATAGAAAAATAATTCATTGAAAATATTGCTGAATAGAAGGAAATATAAATCGCAAAATACACCCCTTTTTTTTACTACGAACCACACGAAAATCACGAACTTTTTGCACATATCTTGTCGTTGTTCGTGCTGGTTCGTATGGTTCGTGGTAGATCTCTTCGCTCTTGGTTCGTGGTAAATTTCTTCCTAAAACCACCCAACCCCTCTTGCCATTACCCCTTCTTTTTGCTATTCTGAGCCAAAGCTTAAACCTCATTTTAAGCAATCCCTCTTTTCCGGTATTACCGGACATAAGGCCATAAGGAGGAACTATGCGCCGATATGAATTAACGGTTATCTTCCCTCTGGAAGAAGACCAGCACAGGGCGGGACGGGAACAGTTACTTTCCGATCTTGCCGCAAACGGAGTCGAAGTCGAAAAGACCGATGAACTCGGAGATCGCGACCTCGCCTATGAAGTAAAAAAAAGAAAACGCGGAAAATACGTTCTTTTAACAATTAAATCCGACCCCGCAAAGATTACCGTTCTTGACCGTATTTTCAAACTCAATTCCAATCTTCTGAAATTCCTCTTTGTAAGGAATGAGGAATAGGAGAGCGGTATGGCTGATATCAATCATGTAGTTTTAATTGGGCGGCTTACAAGAGACGCAGAATTAAAATATACCGCGGGCGGGCAGGCGGTTTGCAAGTTTTCAATCGCTGTAAACAGAAGAAAGAAGAACGGCGATCAATGGGAAGATGAAGCTAACTTTTTTGATATTGTATTGTGGGGCAAGCAGGGTGAATCTCTGCAATCGTATCTTGTTAAGGGAAAGATGGTTGGCGTGGACGGAGAACTTCGTCAGGATCGCTGGCAACAGGACGGGCAGAACAGGTCTAAGGTTGAGATAATAGCCAATTATATTCAGCTTTTAGGCGGGGGCGGCGCCGGCGGAGGAGACAGGCAGAACCATAATAATTCGTCGGGCGGCAATTCGCATGAACCGCAAAGCTACGCGCCTTCTGTTAAAGACGACGGTTTCACGGACGATATACCTTTTTAAAATTTATATATAAGGAGATTTTTTATGTCAGATGATAAATATTTTGATAACGAACCGCATTCCCGTCACGACAGGGGAATGGATATGCAGATGGACGACCGCGACGGCGATGACAGGGGACGCGGCGGCAAAGGACAGAAAGTTTTTTTCAAGAAAAAAGTTTGTAAATTCTGCGCCCAAAAAATGAAGATAGACTACAAGGAGGCGGATACTCTTCGCAGGTTTATTACCGAAAGGGGAAAAATTCTTCCTCGCCGGATTACCGGAACCTGCGCAAAACATCAACGCGCGCTGGCGCTTGCCATAAAACAGGCAAGAAGCATCGCCCTTCTTCCGTACGTAGCAGAATAAATTATGCTTCAGGAAGAAGAAGAATCCCGGCAGGAAACAATTTCCTCACAGGAAGCGGTTTCTCCTCAGGAAACAGAGGGCGCCTCCGTATCCGTACAGGAAAGGCTTCCCAATATTAATAGATCTTTTCCTATTGTTACATTACTTGTTTGCACTGCTCTGAGTTTGATATTTTTAAAAACCGGTTTTCTTTCGCTGTTTTTTCTTGCGCCGCTTGGATATGCAATAATAATAACAGGCTCATTTATGCCGATATTTATTACAGCGGCTGCGGCAAATATCATTCTGATTATTATTCAGTCATTTTCAAAATTTGATATAGGCAATACGCTGATAGAAGTTCTGTACTTAATGACAGTTTTACTTGGGTTTACATGGATAGTGGGCGGAAAGTTTATGCGGACGGCATACCGGTTTGTAATTGCCTCATCAGTTTGCGCGGTCATTTTTCTCATCTTTATTAACAGCCCCACTTCCGGCTTTTTTGAAATGTTTTCCAAAACAGTGGAAGAATTATTCGGTAACGGAGCCGATTCCGAGGTACAGGTAAAAAATTTGTTATTTTCTAAAACGTTTACGCCTCAGCGTCTGACGGAACTTGCGAAAATATTTCTATTAAAAGGCGGCGCGTTAATCGGCATGTTCTTTTTGTTTTTTGTAAACCGTCAAGTAGCGGTCAGCGTTGTTTCAATGATTAAAAGGCAAAAAATTAATAGCGGATTAACGGCGTTTTACGCGCCTGCAAACACAATTTGGATATTATCCGGCGCATTGGCGACTATCGTATTAACCTCTGTTTTTGAAATAGAAATATTGGGAATTTTAGCGTGGAATGTATTTGTTGTCTGCGCCATAATTTTTCTGGCGCAAGGCGTCGCGATACTGATGTATTGGATGACGCTGAAGTCAAACGCTTTCCGGTTAATAATTAACGTATTAATTATTGTAGTATTATTCAGCCCGTTAAATTCATTTGCCATTATGGCGTTGGTTTTACTGGGAATAATAGATAATTGGCGCCCTTTTCGAATCGCGAAAAGCGCCTAAGTAACTGCTGGCAGTTACATAACTGCTGGCAGTTACATAACTGCTGGCAGTTACAAGCCTCTACTCCGGGGCAAACAGCTGCTTTTTTGCGGCTGATTTTAAGTAAAACTCCGTAAAACTTTTCGGAGTTTCTATTCCGCGGTACATAGTATTGCAGATTGCGGATAGAAAGGAGCTTGGCATGAAAGTTATTTTAAACAAGGATCTCGCGACTCTTGGCGAGGAGGGAGACGTAAAAGACGTGGCGAAAGGTTATGCGCGTAACTATCTTTTCCCAAGGGGAATCGCGCTGCCGTATACGCCCAGAATGATCAAGCTAATAGAAGGCCGAAGGGCTGAAATAGACGCGCGCAAAGAGCAAAAACGCATGGACGCAAGAGGGTTAAAAGAAAAACTTGACGCGTTTGAACTTTCTCTTACAATGCCGGCGGGGGCAAACGGCAAACTCTACGGCGCGGTTACAAATCAAACTATTGCGGACGAGCTTGCCAAAAACGGATTCCAGATTGAACGCAAGCGCATAGAAATTGCCGGCAATGGATTCAAGAACGTCGGCAAATACAAGGCGGTAATTAAGCTCTATGAAAACCAGTCTGCGGAAATTACAATTACAATTATCGCGCAGGAGATAAAGACAGAAAGCTCCGCTTCCAAGCCGGCTCCGCGTCGCGGCAAAAAAGACCGTCATGAAGCCGAAACGCAGGAAACTCCAGCCGAAGAAACTCCCGCGGCTGCCGCTACTGAAGAAAAAACGGAAACCAAAGCCGAATAGCCGGGCAAGGAAACCGCCGCAGTGGCACAGTCAATAAGGGATAAAACTCCTCCTCACGACGATGAATTGGAACAGGCCGCTTTAGGCAGCTTGTTGGCGGATAACGAAGCCGTGTCCGCCGCAATTCAGTTTCATCTTACCTTTAACGATTTTTATTCACGCGCAAACTCCCGCATCTTTGAAGCCATCATGAGCCTTGACTCAAAAGGCTTGCGCCCTGATATTCAAACCGTAGTTCAGGAATTAAAACTTATGGGGAAACTGGACGAAGCCGGAGGCGCGTCCTATGTTTCAAGCCTGACAACGGTTATTCCCTCAAGCGCGAATTTTGAATATTACGCGCAGATGGTAAAAAACTACTCCATTAAGAGATCGCTTTTAAGCGTGGCGTCGGAAATTGGGGCAAACGTATACGACGAATCAATGGAAGCGGCGGGAATACTGGAAGAAGTTCAAAAGGAAATTTTTAAATTAAGCGATGAAAGGCTGGTTTTTACATCAAGAAAAATCAGCGAAGTGCTGAAAGAATCAATAATGATTCTTGACAAAGTAATGAAATCCAAGAATCCGATAACGGGCATTTCAATGGGTTTTGAAAAACTGGATCAGTTGACATCCGGTTTCCAGCGCGAGGAATTTATCGTAATCGGGGCGCGGCCTTCCATAGGGAAAACTGCCCTTGCGCTTAATATGGCTTCCAATATAGCGTTTCACCAAAAAATCCCCGTGGCGTTCTTTTCTTTGGAAATGTCAAGTATTGCGTTGGTACAGCGTATAATAAGCAGTGAAGCGGAGGTTAATGCGCAAAATTTAAGAACCGGTTTTTTAAGCAGCGGTGATTATAAAAAAATAATAGACGTAATGGCCCTTTTGTATGAAGGTCCGTTTTATATTGTCGATATGCCAAATATGAATCTTGCAAACCTTCGAACGCAGGCAAGAAAACTGCGTTCCCAGCAGCAGGTGGAAATAATATTTATCGATTATTTGGGGCTTATTACCTACGAAGAAAAAACCAAGTTAGCGCGTTTTGATCAGGTTTCCATTATTTCACGCGCCATGAAAAGCCTTGCGCGCGAGCTCCATATCCCTATAGTGGTTCTCTGTCAGTTAAACCGCGACGCCCAATGGGAAATGCCGACTCTGGCAAATTTAAGGGATTCAGGCTCTATAGAACAGGATGCGGATTTAGTGTTGTTTTTGAACAGGGAACAGCCCAAAAAAAATAAAAAGGGTAAAGAAGAAGAAAAACCTGTTTATAGCGACAAAATCCCGACAGATTTGATAGTGGCAAAGCAAAGAAACGGCCCTACAGGCATAATTAAACTGGAAATGACGGCAAAATACGCTAAATTTGGACCTGCGCCAAAAGACAATAATACAGAACAAATTACTTGAAAAAAAATAATATTTTTGATATTATTTAGATATATTTACAATAGAGGTGGTAATATGGGGCTTTTAGAAGAATATGATTTTGATTTGTTAAAGAATGAAGCTGAAATTTTGGTTATCCGCGAAGTTGAGAATCAGCTAAAAACCGGCCATGAAGATATGTGCCGCTGTAATGAATGTATCGTAGATATTGCCGCAATCGCGTTAAATTCGGTTAAACCATTGTATCGGTTTTCACTGCTTGGCGCTCTTTACGCGTCTCAGGCGATGACGGAGCAGTCTTATGCGGACAGCGTAAAACAAGCGGTTACGCAGGCAATAAAGAAAGTAAAGAAAAATCCGGCTCACGATTAATATAAGTATCCGGCGTATTTATAGCATTATTTGAGAGCGTCAGGCCGCAGCAAGTTTTGGACGGACATGTAAGAATTGACGCGAAGCTGCGGAAAAATCCCGCTTTTCGGATTCTTTTTATAATCTGTAAGGAATCTATTGTACATTTCCTGCGGGATTCTCATTACGGCGACTTCTCCCGGTCTTATTCCGTCAAGATGAAATTCTATGCCGTCCGAGTTGTTAGAGTGATACCATGCGTTTATTTCCTTGTCAGGATAATTTTCCGCGGCTTTATCTAAAAGAAATGATTTTATAGTTTCAATTATAACAGGCTCAAGGCCGTCGTTTATTACAGCCAGACGGTCAGCCATTTCGGGGTAACTAATAATAGTTTCAAATTGATAATTTTCTTTTTTATTACGGTAGAACTCGCCGCGGTCAAGTTCAGGGAGCACTCTCATTTTTAATTTTTTAGATTTCCATACAATAGTAATAGGATATTCAGGCTTGTTTTTTTTTCCGCAATATGTGCATTGATAACTCATAAATGTGCCATTTAGAATATCTGTCAGATTCTCAGGTTTTTGATCAAGATCAATTTCTTCTTCATAATCAATTAAATTATTATTTCCGCACAAACAGGTAATGTTCCTTTTCATACTGCCTCCTGATTACCGCCTGACAAAATAAAGAATATCCCCAAACAGCGCAAAAGCCATCAAGGTAAAAATAATTACAGTTCCGCAGGTTTGAAAAATTGATATTGCTTTTGGGTGCGCCGGCTTTCTGCGGATAATTTCAACAAGGAAAAGGATAATCATGCCTCCGTCAAGAATGGGCAGAGGCAGCATATTCATCACGCACAGGGCGATTGAAATAAGGGCAATGAAGTCGATAAAATATCTGAACCCTGTCGCGATGCTCTGCCCAAACCCCTGAGCCGCCATATCTCCCATCATGTAAGTTATACGCACAGGCCCTGAAACCGCTTTTGTAAGATCAATTCCCTTAAAAAGAAGTTTTAAACTTGTAACTGAGATTGCAAGAGTTTTATACCCTTCTTTAAAACCTTTTGCGACCGCCTGCGGGATTGAAAGATTCGGAGTATGGTAAGTTATTGTTTTCCATGAAATGCCAATATCGCTTTCCGGATTGCTAATATCCAATGAAACCTGTTCTGTAGAGCCGCTTCGGGAAATTTCAAGCTCCAGATGATCGGGCTTCTGTTCTAAAATCTTCATTAGGTCAACAGTGTTTCGCACCGGCGTATCATTTGCGGCAATTATTATGTCGCCTGGCAGCAGGCCAGCTTTTTGTGCGGGACTGCTCTCTGCTACATTGTCTATTACCGTATCTGTCCAAAAATATACGCCTATTTTTCCCGCTCCGCTTGATTTATCAAGAGCCGGCGTTACCTGCAGCTTAATAATTTTTCCGTCTCTGTCTACAGTTATGGGCAGTTTTTTTTCGGCATTTACAGCGATATTTTCCTGCACTTCATGGTAATAGGAAATATCATTGCCGTTGATATTTATAATACGGTCGCCTGTTTCCAATCCCGCCTTATCCGCAGGAAAAACTTCATCGCTAAATTCCGAGGCAAGAACAATTCTGTTATCGAGAGTTTTCATTTCAAAGCCAAAACCCCAAAGAAAGCAAAGAAGAACAATCGCAAAGAGCAGATTGAATAAAGGGCCGCCTATGGCGACAAGTATTCTGGCCGCCGGGCTTGCCGCGAGGTAGGAGCCTTCCTCCGGTTTTATGCCTTTGTTGGTATTTTCCCATGCTTCGTTATAATCCGTCTCACCTTTCATTTTGCAATAACCGCCGACCGGAAACATCCCAAGCCGGTATTCCACAGCGCCGATTTTCTTTTTTAAAAAAGGCTTTCCCCAACCTATAGAAAACGTCTCCACATCTATTTTTACAAGACGCGCGGCAAGAAAATGCCCAAGCTCATGAATAAAAACGACAATCCCAAGCCCAAATAACCCTAATATTATTTTTAGTATAAACATGGATATATGATAGCATATTTTTTATTTTTATTCCAGAAGATAAGAATTTTTAACCACGAACCACACGAACAATTAGCGAACCTAGAGGGCGGAGAAATTTACTACATATATGCCTGTAGTAGTGATAGAAGAATCAGGGGGTTCTTGTCCGAAAGCTATACGTGGACTTCACGATAATATAACGGACAAAAACCCCTTACCCCACTGCTCCCGTATATCACTAATATATGTATTGTACGCAAATCTTTCTTGGTTCGTGCTGGTTCGTGTGGTTCGTGTGGTTCGTGTGGTTCGTGGTAAAAATCTTCTTCTTACCTTTGTCATATCTCTCCTAAGCTGAAGTCTCCTTGAATTTTGAAATGATTTCCGTCGCGTTGGACTGTGAGTTCGCGTTCAGGGAAATGAAGAGGCAAAAGTTCCCTGACTTTTTTCGCTGCGGTTTCGTAGATTTCACGGCGTACATTTTCATCTACTTTATCAAGGGTGGATATTGAAATATCAATAAGATAGCCTCTGCCCAGTTCTGATCTGTAGCCGGGTGTAAAGTTGGCGCCTATGTTGAAAAGACCGTCCGCTTCAGGATTGGAAGTTTCGCCGCGCACCGGACGCGTGGGATGTAAAGCGTATCTCTCTCCGTAAAGGTCTTCGATAAAGTTATCAACTTCATCAAAAAGTTTCTTCATGCGGTTGTCAAATTCTATAATTTTCGGATGCCACATTTTGTCATTATATTAGAATTTATTAGAAAAGGCAATTTTCTATTGTTCAAAAATATAGGTGCCGTAAATGAGATTTATTTCTTTTGTTAAAATATTATAATTATATTCTACAACAAATCTTGTGCTTAACCCGTAATCTTCTTCCGGTATCTCAGTGCTTTGCATGATTTCATAAAACCTTGTTTTTATATTATCATCGTAGTCTCCATGCCTTATACCATTTTCTGATATTACTAAACCGCTAACAATATTATTTTTAAACGAGTAAGATTTATAATAGGCCGCGTCTAGTATTTTTTCTTTATTCGCAAGATCAAATATGTGAATTGCCCTTATATCAGGACCGGTTCCTTCATCAATAAATAATAAATCATCATCAATATCTTTAAACCAATAAGGACCTTTAGCGTCATACAATTTATTTCCCAAAGTCATATACTCCATTATTTTTAAATTTTCATTGTATTCATAAACACAAAATCCACTAACATACCAATTTCCATTATCTTCAAAAAATTCTTGTATTACCACATATTTATCATATATATATAAATCTCCAATATGTAATTCTGGGAATACTGTACTTAGATCAATATAAATATAATACCATTCTTTTTTTACTTCAAATGATAATATATCATCACTTATATCAATATAAACTTTATCTTCAACTTTTTGCTCAGCAGTAATGTTATTTTCAGGCGTTACTGTAACCGCAGGTGTTTTTTTACACATAGCAAGAAAAATCAATAAAATAAAATATAAAAACAGACATTTTCTCATATTATTAAATATACGAGAATATTAAATTTTTATCAAGAAAATTTATATGAGAAGACCTCACACAAAGAGCACAAAGGGACAAAGAACACAAAGGAAGGAAGAGGTGGTTTTCGTTCATAATCTTATCGTGAAGTTCACGCGTAACTTTCGGACAACAACCCCTAATTTCTCTTTGTGATCTTCTCTTCCTTTGTGTTCTTTGTGAGAAAATTTTTACGGTATTATTGATTTAGCCCTTTGTCTTGCGGCGGAATCTGCTTTAAGTACTGTCTCTAAATCTAAAGAAGCGCAAGTCCAGTCCGCTTGTAAAACGTGTTCTGTGATTTTTGGAATATCTGTAAATTTAATTTTCTGTTCCAAAAATGCCGTGACTGCCACTTCGTTTGCGGCGTTGTAGGCGCATGGGTACAAACCTCCGCGCTTGGCGGCTTCCCATGCGTATGTCAGCATGGAGAATTTTTCAGTATCAGGTTTTGAAAATTCAAGGGACAGGGAATCAAAACTGATTGGCTCAAGAGTTGATTTGGTTGTTACAGGCCAGTACAATGCGTCGTGGATAGGGTGGCGCATATCGGGTTTTGAAAGTTGGGCGTAAATAACTCCGTTACAAAGGCGGATCATCGAATGGACTATGCTTTGAGGGTGAATTACAACTTTTATTTTTTCGCTGGGCATGTTAAAAAATACGCAGGCTTCGATTATTTCCAGCCCTTTGTTTGCCATTGAAGCTGAATCTATCGTTATCTTTGGCCCCATATTCCATGTGGGGTGGGAAAGCGCGTCCTTTATCGTCACACTTTCCATGTCTTTAACGCTTAATTTCCTGAACGGGCCGCCCGATGCCGTTAGAATTATTTCGCTTACATTTTCACTTTTGTTACCGTCTTGCCCGGCAAAAAAACGGAGCAGGTGAAAAATTGCGGAGTGTTCGGAATCGACGGGAATAATGTTTACATTTTTTTCTTTTGCCGAGCGGATTGCCAAATCGCCCGCCATGACAATTGTTTCCTTGTTTGCAAGAGCAAGGTGGGAACCTGCGTTAATTGCCGCAAGAGAAGGTTCAAGGCCGGCGGCGCCTGATATGCCGTTTATTGTTATGTCGGGTTTTATTTCGGTAATGGCGGATAAAAGTTTTTCTTTGCCGTTGTTTTCGTCCGCTAGAACGCACTCGGCTGCGGGGAATTGTTTTGACAATTCTTCAAGTTTGCTGCGGCTGGAGCGGGCTGTGAAGAGGACCGCTTCAAAGTTTTCGCTGTCGCGTGAAATTATATCGAGGGAACTTTTTCCGATGGAGCCGGTTGCTCCAAGAACAGCGACGCGTTTTTTCATCAAACTCTGAAAAATATGCTGAACAATAGAAAATATACAGGCGCGGCTACGGCGATAGAGTCAATTGAATCAAGAACGCCGCCCCGTCCAAGCATAAAATTTCCCGAATCTTTAAAGTCGCAGCTTCTTTTAATGGCGGATTCCGCTAGATCGCCTAAAGAGGCTGCGATTCCCGTGCATAAACCAAGAATAACCGCTAAGATTGCCAATTTAATAAAAGGGATTTCAAAGTTTAAATAAATGAATATTTTCGGAAATAATATTACAGCTCCTACGGCTACAATTATAGAACCGAGGAGCCCGCCTATAAAGCCTGCAACGCTCTTATTGGGGCTTACGGGAATTATTCCCCTGTTGTTTGCGCCGAATAAATTGCCGCAAAGCCATGCGGTTGAATCACTGCCGAATGTGATGAATAAAAATAACAGTGTCGCTGCGGGATTCTCCCACACGCTCATTATTACTAACCAGCAAATAAAAAGACCGGGATAAGCAAGCAAGGCAAATTTGCCGATTATTTGCCCTGTTATTGATTCTATTTCTGGCGTGCGGGAAAAAACTTTTGATAATAATACCCAACCCGCGCTTGCCATTATTAAAACAGAAATAATCCATACAGGCAATTCCAGACTGATAACAAGGGTAAAAGCTAACGGAATTGCAGCGCCTAAAATAAAGCTTTCTATTTTTGAAATAAAAATTTTCTTTTTTTCAAGCATGGAAGAAAATTCAACGGCTCCCATCGCGGAAAAGAAAACCGTAACAATATTAAGGGCAAGGTTATGGCAATAGGGCAGTAAGATTATAAGGGCAAAAACGGCGGGAAGTCCGATTATAAATACAAGTAACCGTTCAATTATTTTTTTCATGTTTTACCCCGCCGTAACGCCTGTCCCTGTTTTGATAATCCGAAATTGCCGCTTCCAAGTCATCTTTGTCCCAATCAGGCCAAAGTTTCTGCGATATGTATAATTCCGAATACGCTCCTTCCCACAATAAAAAATTACTCGTCCTGTATTCGCCCGCGCTTCGGATTATTAAGTCAGGATCAGGCACATCAGGGTTGTCAAGAAAACTATGAATGTCGTCTTCGCTGATGTTTGCCGCGTTTTCCGCCGCCGCGCCTGACTTGCCGGAAAATTTCTCGTTTACAAGTTTGCGTAACGCTCTTGCAATTTCGTCCCTGCCGCCGTAATTAATCGCAAGAATTACCTGCATCCCTTCAAAATTTGCCGTATCCGCCATGGAATCGGACAGTTCTTTTTGAATGTCAGGCGGCAATCCGTTAAAATCCCCAGCGTGACGGATTCGGATCTTGTTCTGTTTGCTGAAATCAAACTCCGCCCGCAAATACTGTTTTATCAGCCCCATTATAAATCCGACTTCTTCCGCCGCTCGTTTCCAGTTTTCCGTAGAAAACGCGTAAAGTGTTAAATACTTTATGCCTAAATCGTTTGCGGCTTTTACAATTCGTTTTGCTGTTTTTAACCCTTCAAGGTGTCCCTGCGTGCGGACAAGTCCCCGGCTTTTCGCCCAGCGGCCGTTTCCGTCCATGATAATGCCCACATGTGCAGGGATATTTTTACCCATTATACGTCCATTATCTCTTTTTCTTTCTCTTCAAGGATTTTATTCACCTGTCCTACATAGTTGTCGGTAAGTTTTTGCAGTTCTTCCTCTCCCTTGCTTTCGTCGTCTTCCGTAATCTTTGCCTTTTTATCCTTTAAAAGCCTTTTTAACTCTTCATTGCCGTCCCTGCGGATGTTACGGATTGCGACTCTTGACTGTTCAGCCTGATTTTTCGCCAGCTTGACAAGTTCTTTGCGCCTTTCTTCGGTAAGCGGAGGAATTGAGACGCGGATTACCTTGCCGTCATTTGACGGATTTAACGACAGTTCCGAAGAACGAATCGCTTTTTCAATCTCCGTTATAAGATTTTTATCCCATGGTTGAATGACGACAAGGCGCGCTTCGGGAATTGAAATATTCGCAACCTGATTAAGAGGAGATTTTTCACCGTAAGCGTCAACCCTAATCCTGTCAAACAGGGCGGCAGAAGCCCTTCCCGTTCTGAAAGCGGCAAAAGTATCTTTAAGGCTTGCCACCGTTTTTTTCATCCGCTCTTCGTTAGACGAAATTACATCCTGCATAAAAACCCCTGATTATTCCGCGCCTACTCTGTAGTAAACATACCCGGTTACCGTAAGTTTGGCTCCTGTCTTCTTTCCGCATTCTTCAAGCGCTTTTGCGACTGTGATTTTCTCGTCTTTTACATAACCTTGTTCCAAAAGGCAAATCTCGCTTAAATACTTTGTCACCTTGCCCTTGAGAATTCCCTCAAGAACTTTTTCCTGTTTTCCTTTAAGTTTTTCATCCTGTTCCATTTGAACGCGGAAAATGCCTTCCTGTTCCTTAAGCCACGCCTGATCTATTTTATCACGGTCAATCGCGATTGGATTAAATGCCGCGATATGCAGGGCAAGAGAGAAAACAAATGATTTTACTTCCTCATTCTTAAAGATTTCCGGTTTGTCGGATTCGCATTTTACAACTACGCCGATATTGCCGTCACCGTGAATGTACTGCGTAAGGTATTCATTGGAAGACGCTTTTACCTGGCAAAGCCTTTTAAGCCCCATGTTTTCGCGGATTTTTGTCGCAAGGTCCTGTACAAGGCCGTTAAGCTCGTCATTGGGGGCGTTTAAATCTTTTTCAAGAGCGTTAGCTGCAATTGCCTCTCCCAGGGCGATAAATTCGGGGTTTCTTGCCACAAAGTCCGTTTCAGCGTTGAGTTCAACCAACACGGCGGCGGAATTGTCGCCTTTCATTTTAATAAAAACCTTTCCATTATTGGTGGCGCGTCCGGCTCTTTTTTCAAGAGCGGCAAGGCCTTTTTCTTTTAAAAGTTTTTCCGCTTTGTCAAAATCGCCGTCTGAAGAGACAAGCGCGTTTTTACATTCCATCATTCCCGCTCCGGTTTTTTCCCGGAGTTTTTTTACATCTGCGGGTGATATTTCAGCCATATTTATTCTCCTTAATTATTTGCTATTTGCAATTTTATTCATCCTTGTAGACTTTATCGATGTCAACTTTTATCTTGGTGTCGTCTTCATCGTCTTCAGGGACTTCTTCATCAGCTTTCGCGTCTCTTATTGCTTCTTCCGTTGTGTATTTTTCATAGTCGACAATTTCCATGTCTTCTTCTTTCCTGGATACGTCGTTCAACATGCTTTCCATATCCTCGTCATCATCGCCGAGGGTTTCTATGATCTTCAGTCCCACTTCGTTATCCGCTTCTACAACTGCGTTGGCGACAATTTGGGTAAAGAGGGTAATTGCCCTGATTGCGTCGTCGTTGCCGGGAATTGGGTAGTCGATGCCGTCGGGGTTACAATTTGTATCAACAACCGCTATTATCGGAATACCCTGCCTCTTGGCTTCGGCTACTGCGATTGCTTCCTTGCGCGTGTCAATGATAAAAAGGATTCCGGGAAGATCCTTCATTTCCTTGATGCCGCCAAGGTTTTTTTGCAGTTTAATGCGTTCTTTCCCAAGCGAGGCAATCTCTTTTTTTGTGAGATTTTCGAAAGTTCCGTCAACTTCCATTTTTTCCAGTTTTTTAAGACGCAGAAGCGATTTTTTAATCGTTACGAAATTGGTAAGCATTCCGCCTAACCAGCGGTTGTTTACATAGTACATTCCGCAGCGTTCCGCTTCTTTCTGGATAGCCTGTTGGGCTTGTTTTTTTGTTCCTACAAAAAGCACGGTTTTTCCGGCGGCTACGTTTCTGCGTACGGCTTCGTATGCGTCTTTAATAGCCTGAATTGTTTTTTGCAGATCGATGATGTGAATTCCGTTCCGTTCGGCGAAGATGTATTTCTTCATCCGCGGATCCCAGCGTTTCACCTGGTGGCCGAAATGTACTCCTGATTCAAGGAGATTCTTCATTGTTACAACAGCCAAAATTTCCTCCTAACATCGGGTTTTACGCGCCTCTCGGCTTGTTGAGAGCCGAACATTTGGTTTGAGTAAAAACCCTGCCATCACTATATCTCACTGTTTGAAGGCAAAGCCTTAAACAGCGGAAAATCGGCGCCCGCCGATCTTACAGACCGGATGACTTAGGTCTAAGACCATGGGTCATAAACTTACGCTCCGTATGGGTAGCCGTTATCTCTAAGCATGACATAAAATTCACGCAATGGCAAGCCCGCCACAGCGCTTGAAGTGCCTTCTATTCTGTTTATAAAACAAGAAGCAAGCCCCTGGATACGGTAAGCTCCCGCCACTCCCTGCCATTCATTTGTTTTAAGATACCATTCAATTTCCGCCTCCGTCATTTTGTCAAAAACGACCGCGCATGAGACTGTACGGCAATCGATCTTTTTCTCCCTGCCATTGTAAAGCGCCATAGAAGTTATTACCTGATGCCGGCGGCCTGACAGTTCCATAAGCATAACGGCGGCATTTTCCCGGTTTTGCGCCTTGCCGAAGATCTTGTCTCCTATGGCAATAACCGTATCAGCCCCGAAAATCCACCAGGGAAGACGGTTTCTCATTTCTTCAAGTACATTTTCAATTTTTTTTACGGCGAGTTCGGCTGTTAATTTTTTTGGGTCTTTTTGCTTAATGAGGCTTTCATCAATTCTGGCGGGCATAACATTGAATTGCAGCCCCAGCAATTTAAAGTATTCCTGCCGCCGTGAAGAGCCGGAAGCGAGAATTATTGGTTCCATAAGGAATTCTACCATAAATGGGGCAGGAAAGTCTATCTTACAGAAATTGTTTTGTCAAATTTGCCGGTTTTTTCATTGTTTTTATTAAAAATTATCCTAATATAATTCAAAATAAAAATAACTAGCGTTTTTTAAAAATTTGTATTAATATAAAATAGTGGCAGGTTTACGCTTGAAAATATATTCTTTTAATCAAAAAACACGAAAAAGAATAATACGGTATTTACAGATACTGTTTGTAGCGCTGGCTTTTGGTTTGATGGTTATTGTAAGTTACCTGTTTGTAAGCGATATTGAGCGCAAGCATCTGCAAAGGGATGTAAAAAACGCGATTTTAAATACAGAAGCTAATATTATTGTAGATTTAAAAGAGCCGGAGACTATTTTAGCCGGTTTTGCGGAAACCATCCGCGGGATGATTGTACGCGGAGATTCTGATAAAATGGTGCGTGAATATGTACATTATATAAATAATTATATGCATGGTAACGAAAAAAACCGTCTTTTAGGCATCATTGGTTTTTACGGTTTTTTTGACGTTTTTGGAAAAGTATATTTCACTGAAAGTACGGATTGGATTCCTCCTGAAGGCTATGTACTGCAAAACCGCCCTTGGTATTTAGCGGCTGTTGAGGCTAACGGCGATGTAGGAATAACCGAGCCGTATAGAAATTTAAGAACCGGAGATTTTACCATTATTTCATTCTCCCGTTTAATTTTTGACGACAACGGCAAAACGCTGGGCGTTATTAGTCTGGATATTAAACTTGACAGGGTTAGTCAGCATGCCATTAATACGCAATTTGCCGATAAAGGTTACGGATTTCTGTTAAGTAAGAACATGGATTTACTTGCGCATCCTGAGCCTTCTATGATAGGTATGTCGCTTCATGACGTGAAAAGCCAGATATCATCTTATGAAGACGAATTAAAAAAGAATGGTCATGTTTATGAAGTAATATCTAACGACTACCGCGGCATTGAATCCATTGTTTTTATAGAGAGACTTAGAAACGGCTGGTATATGGGTGTTGTTACGCCCAGAAACGAATATTATAAAAGCACAAGAATCATGGCAATATTCCTTACCGTACTGGGCGCGGCGCTTGCGGTAATACTTATTGCGATATTACTGGCAATGCTAAACGAGATACACAAGGAAAGCGAAAAATCCCACGCGATGGCCCATTGGTATGATTCAATTCTTAACGCGATACCTTTGCCCATAACCGTTACGGACGCGGATATGAAATGGACATTTATAAATAACGCAGTAGAGAAATTATTGGGCGTAACCCATAAAGACGTGATAGGAAAACCTTGCAACAGTTGGGGTTCAAGCATCTGTAATACCCAGGATTGCGGCATCGCCTGTATAAAAAGAGGCATTACAAAAACATATTTTTCGCAGGGAGATTTATCGTATCAGATTGATGTCGCAGTACTCAAGGATTTATACGATAAAACAATGGGATACATCGAAGTTGTTCAGGACATTACAAATCTGCAAATAATGGCAAAAAAACAAGCCGACGCAGAAGCGGCAAATTTTGCCAAGTCCGCTTTTCTTGCAAAGGTAAGCCATGAAATACGCACGCCGATGAACGCAATTCTCGGCATTACGGAAATTCAACTGCAAAACGAAACTTTAAGTGCCGACATGCAGGAAGCAATGGATAAAATTTACAATTCCGGTTATCTTCTGCTGGGGATTATCAACGATATACTTGACCTGTCAAAAATTGAAGCCGGCAAGCTGGAATTATTCCCTGTTGAATACGATGTTCCAAGCCTGATTAACGATACTGTAAATTTAAATGTTGTCCGGTACGAAAGCAAGCCTATTAAATTCAATCTTCAGGTTGATGAGAATATTCCGGTTACATTATTTGGCGACGAGTTGCGGATAAAGCAAATCCTGAATAACCTGCTTTCCAACGCGTTTAAGTACACTACTTCCGGTGAAGTTTCAATGTCGGTTACTTCAGAATCACGGCGGGAAGAAGCCGGCAGTATAATGATTATTTTCCGCGTAAAAGACACCGGACAGGGCATGACAGCCGATCAGTTGAGCAGATTGTATGATGAATATGCCCGCTTTAATACCGAAGCCAACAGAGCTATTGAAGGCGCGGGTTTGGGCATGAGTATTACAAAACATCTTGTCAAACTGATGAACGGCGAAATTCATGTGGAGAGCGAACCGGGAAAAGGTTCGGTATTTACCGTGCGGCTTTTACAGGGGCTTGTCTCCGGCTCAAGTAATTTAGGAAAAGAATTAACAAAAAAAATCGGGCAGTTGCGTCCCGGCAGAACAACACATATAAAGAAATCGCCTGTCATACACGAATATATGCCTTACGGCAGGATATTGGTTGTAGACGATATAGAAACAAATTTATATGTTACAAGAGGTTTGTTAACTCCCTATGGTTTATCTGTTGAAACGGCGTCAAGCGGGTATGAGGCGATTGAAAAAGTTAAAAATGGCGCAAGCTGGGATATTATTTTTATGGATCATTATATGCCGGGAATGGACGGTATTGAGGCCGCAAAAATTATACGCAGTTTGGGATATAAGAGGCACATTGTCGCATTGACAGCTAACGTTCTGGCCGGGCAGGCGGAAATGTTTTTTGCAAACGGTTTTGATGATTTTATTTCCAAACCGATAGACATACGCCAACTGAACGCCGTACTGAATAAACTGGTGCGCGACAAATATCCTGTTGAAATTGTTGAAGCTGCCCGGCGGCTGAAAAGCAGCATGGTAAAGTCATCCGTCCCTCAATTGTCTGTAAATTCTGAAATTGCAAAAATATTTACAAGAGACGCTGAAAAATCCATTGCGGTATTGGAAGCAATTCACGAAAAGCGTTACAATTACGCTGACGATGACATACGCTCTTACGTTATCAATGTCCATGCGATGAAAAGCGCTCTGGCGAATATCGGGGAAGCGAAACTTTCCGCCGTCGCTTATAGATTGGAAGAAGCGGGACGGCAGCAGAATATCGCGGCAATATCGGATGAAACGCCCGCGTTTTTGACCGCGTTAAAGGCAGTGATTGAAAAAATAAACCCGAATAGAGACATCGTGGAAGATGATGTTTCGCTTAATATCAAGGAAAAAGACAAGACATATCTGCATGAAAAATTGGACATTATACAAAAAGCCTGCGCCGATTATGACAAAAAAACCGCTAAAAACACTCTTACGCAACTCCGGCAAAAGACATGGCCTCATAAAGTCATAGAACTGCTTGAAAAAATATCCGAACATTTACTTCACAGCGAATTTACCGAAGCCTCAAATCTGGCGGAAGATTGCAAGAAGATCTAAATTTTAACCACGAACCACACGAACACCACGAACTTTTACTCCGAAATCTTGTCGTTGTTCGTGTTGGTTCGTGTGGTTCGTGGTAAATTTTCTTATATATTTAACTGTTAAGCGAAGATAGCTCTTCCTTAATTTTTTGCGTAAGTTCCGCGGCGGCTTTATTCAACGGTATATTGCGGTTTTCTTTTTCGTTTCGCTTTTTAATCTCTACCTGCGGATCGCTCTGCGATAAACCTTTGTCGCCTACTACCACGCGCCAGGGGATGCCTGTAAGATCGGCGTCGTTAAATTTTACTCCGGGGCGTTCGTTGCGGTCGTCTAACAAAACTTCGATTCCGGCTTGGGTAAGTTCTGCGGTAAGTTTGTCGGCGGCTTCTTTCATTTTACCGTCGTACTTGATTGGAACGATAATGACATGATACGGTGCGATTGATACCGGCCATATAATTCCCGCTTCATCATGGTGTTCTTCGATTACTGAGGCAAGGGTGCGGTCAACGCCGATGCCGTAACAACCCATTACTGGCATTTGACTTTTGCCGTTTTCATCAAGATATGTTACGTTCATTGAACGCGTATATTTGTATCCAAGTTTAAAAATGTGTCCCAGTTCGTTGCCCATTTTTGTATACAATTCGCCGCCGCATTGCGGACAAAGGTCTCCCGCTTTTACGGTACGGACATCGACTGATAATTGACCGTCAATGCTCCAGCCTGTAAAATCGCGCCCGTAAGCGACATGCTTGTAGTGCAGATCTTTTGCCAATGCGCCCGTAACCGCGTCATTCATTCCCGTAACGGTGTGATCGACAATGACAGGCAAGCCTGTAAGCCCGACAGGACCGGCAAAACCGACGGGCGCGTTGGTAAGGCGCATAACGTCGGTATCTGACGCGAGGGCGGCTTCGCTTGCTTTTAAAACGGATGCGAGTTTTATTTCGTTCACGTCAAGGTCGCTTCGGATTACAACCGCGAAAAAAGCTTCAGGGTAGACCGCAGGCGCGTTAGGTGATGGTTTTTTCCGCTCAAGTTTGCCGCAGCCCGGGGCGGAGGAGAGATCAAGCTCAACATTGATGGCGCGGTATATTAAAGTTTTAATAAAAGTTTTCGAGTCTGTTTTTAAAAAGGCGCAAAGTTCTTCGATTGTTTTTACATTAGGCGTGTCAATTTTTTCAAATGCAGGCGTCCCCTTAGCCGCGTCTTTTGCGGATTCTATCGAGGTTTGCGCCGTAAAATCGCTCTTACAGGCGGCTTTCTCGACATTGGCGGCATAACCGCATTTCTTGCAAAGGATCAGCGTATTGTCGCCGATTTCGCTTTCTACCATAAACTCTTCTGAGCCCGAACCGCCCATTGCGCCTGAGTCGGCTTTTACGGGAATTACGGATAGTCCGCAGCGTTTAAAAATTTTGCGGTAAGCGCGTCCCATCGCCTGATATGTGTCATCAAGGCTTTTATCGTCGGCGTGCCATGAATAGGCGTCTTTCATTATAAATTCGCGTCCGCGCATTACGCCGTAACGCGGGCGAACTTCATCGCGGAACTTTGTGTTAATTTGATAAAGCGCGATTGGCAGTTGGCGGTAACTGGAAAGCTCATCGCGCACAATGGCGGTAAAAACTTCTTCTGCGGTGGGGGAGACGACAAAGTCGTTATTCAGCCGGTTCTTCACGCGAAGCATTGATTCGCCAATGGAATCCCACCGCCCCGATTCCTTCCATAGTTCGCCGGGGACGACCACAGTCGGTTTTATTTCCAACGCCCCCGCCGCATCCATTTCTTCGCGGACGATCTGTTCAACTTTGCGGAAAGAACGCAATCCAAGTGGAAGGTAGGCAAAAAGCCCGTTGGCAAGCTTGCGAAGAAGCCCCGCACGGAACATGAGGCGATGGCTTGCGATAACCGCATCCGCCGGAACTTCCCTGAGAGTGGGTATAAAAGCGCTGGAATAATTCATAATAATGGAAGTTTATCAATTTTTTTTGGTTTACGAAAGAGGGAAGAAATTTACCACGAACCACACGAACTGCGTACCTTCGGTACGCTCACGAACTTTTAGTATTTGCTTAAAATTTCGTTTAGGATTTCACTTGTTGAACGATCTAACTGTGTTTTAATTTGTGTTAAAATTTGTTTTTTCATAGAGTTTGGCAAAAGGGGGAAAATGTTTTCGGTATCAGGATTATCGTTTTTACTCCCCTTTTTTTTGAAAAAATGATATGGTTCTATTCTTAATATATCAGCCATTTTTTCTACCATTTCAAAAGAAGGAAATCTCAGCCCTGTTTCAATTTGCCCAATATAACTAGGTGCGGTATTGCAATATTCCGCCAGTTTCATCTGGGATAACCCTTCTTTTTTACGAAATTCTTTCAAATTTTTGATAAAAACCTGTTTCAAACTCATTACTTTATGCTTATAGCTTAAAATATTTACCCTCAATAAGCCTATTGCTAAAGATTTATTATTGATATATTTTAGCAAATAGCATATGATTTAAAGAGGGAAATTTACTATTTAGGGTACTATTTTTGAAGAATTTACGCTTTTATAACGCCATTTTGTAAATGTCGATTTTGATGTTTAAGGAATTTACTATGAAAAAGTTTTTATTGATTTTTGTTCTTTTTGCTTTAATGGCAGGAGTTATATCCGCACAGGAATTAACTCTTAAAGAAGTAATAACCCGATCCTCAAAGAGCATAGAAGAAACCTTGCCGCAGAGGGCGAAAGTGATAGTACTCAACTTTGAATCCCCTGCCAAAACGTTTTCGGATTATGTGATAGATGAATTGTCCGGCGAACTGATAGAAGGGAAGAAAATCACCGTCGTAGACCGCCGTAACCTTACGGCAATTATGGACGAGATGAAGTTTCAATATTCAGGCTATGTCAGCGATGAATCAATGCAGAGTATCGGAAAAATGCTGGGGGCGCAGGCAGTTATTTCAGGCTCATTGACCGACATGGGAGTAAATTACCGTTTCAGGATACGGATTATCAATGTAGAAACCGCCGCAGTACAGAGGCAGATATCCCTTGATCTGAAAAAAGATTCACAGGTTGAGTACCTTATGGGCGGAAAAATGGCTGCGCAAGAGATGCAGCAAAAGCAGAGAGAAACTGAAAGAGAGCAACAGAAACTTGTAAAGAAACAAGAACGTGAAAAAAGTGCGAAATTTAATACGGCTGGTCTTTCAGTTGGTTCCACATTTACAACGCCATTACTGGTAGGAACATTACACGGAACATTTTCACCTGTGCGTTACTTGTTTATTGAAGCCGGTCTTGATCTGGGCTTTATCTACGCCGGAGATACAGATTATGGATTATTCACTCTTGACGATTATATTTCCCTGTACCCCTTTGCGCATGTAGGGCTTTTCCTTCCTTTTGCGGGTAAAAGCGGATGGTATATAGGAACAGGGGGCGGCTATATGTATTCGCACTATACGTTTTCTGACGGAACAGCCGACTCTAATACTTTTGCCTTCGAACTAACCATCGGTTTTAATATTATGGATATAATCGATATTTCATATACTCCTCGTACTAATTTTAGGGGTGTAAGTCATAAATTATCGGTAGGCTATGTCTATCGATTTAAATAATAAGGAGAGAGTAATACCATGAACAAGAAAAGATATTATTTTGTTTTTGTACTGTCTGCCGTATTGATGTTTACGGCATGTACGTTGGATGAAGATATTTTTGTAATGCGAGCCAATGCAGGATTGGGTTTAGTGGTAACAAAGGCTGGTGATTGGAACAAAGCTATACAAATTATCAAAGATAATGACGTGCCCCCTATTATTACGGTTAAAGGAGATATGCCATTACCCGGTAACAGTATCATTTTTAAGAACATAACGGTAACAATAAATGGAAAAGGCAGGCTATACCTTACAAGCGGCGGTACAATATTTACCATTAGTGAACGCAGTACCGTTACCATTGACAGCGCCGACCTTATTTTTGAAGGGCTTACACTCTCCCAAAACGGATTCTCTAATAATGCCTTTCCGCTGATTTCGGTAGACGGCGGCACGCTCAAATTACAAAACGGAACCATTCGTAATAATACTTGTATGCCAAACGGGGGAAGTGGAAGCGGCGGCGGGGTGTATGTTGATGGCACTTTTATCATGACGGGAGGAACCATCAGTGGCAATACAGCTAAGTATGGCGGCGGAGTATATATTTCTAGTGGCAGATTTACCATGTCAGGAGGAACAATCAGCGGTAATACAGCAGACGGCGGAAGCGGAGGAGGAGTATATAATTACGGCAGTTTCACTATGTCAGGAGGAACCATCAGAAGCAATAAAGCCGATAGCGAACTGGGTGGCGGGGTATTATCTAACGGTACTTTCACCATGACAGGGGGAACCATCAGTGGCAATACAGCTTGGCTTGGTGGCGGAGTATATACTTACACTGGTACTTATGGGGCTAATTTCACTAAAGCAGGCGGAGGTATTATTTATGGAAATGATGCACCTACACAAACAGACAGAAACATTGCCGCTAGTGGTGGTCATGCGGTGTACTGGTATAGTTCTAGTGAAAAGGTACGCAACACTACCTTAGGAGAAAGCGACAATATCAGCACAAACAATTCCAGTGTGGGTTGGGGGTTGTAGGTTTACAGAGAGATATATGAAAAAGTTTTTATTGATTTTTATTTTCGCTTTAACGACAGGCGGTCTTTTCTCCCAGCAGTTGGAACTTAAAGAGGTAATTGTACGCTCCGCAAGAGGCATAGAGAGCGAATTGCCGCAAAAGGCAAAAGTGGCAGTGCTTAATTTTGAATCGTCAACTAAAGAGTTTTCGGAATATGTAATAGAGGAATTAATCAGCGAACTGTTAGAGGCCGGTAAAGTTACCGTTGTAGACCGTAAAAATATTACGGCTGTCTTGAACGAAATGAAATTTCAGTATTCAGGCTATGTAAGCGATGAATCAATGGTATCCATCGGAAAGATGATAGGCGCACATTCAATCATATCCGGCACGCTCACCGACATGGATACCTACTACCGTTTCAGGATACGGATTATCAATGTAGAGACTGCGGTGATACAGAGGCAAATTACCAGCGAATTAAAAAAAGACAAACAGGTTGCGTACCTTATTGGTGGAACACAGGCGGCGAAGGAAGCGGAAAGAAAAGACAGGAAAGCCAATGCAAAAAACAATTGGATTCTCGGATCAGTATACGGATTGATAGCGCCGGAAATAGTCGAATATCCTTATGTTGGCTTCGGGTTACAGTACGAAAGAATGCTTAATGAAAAAATATCGCTTGGAGCAAATTTCTATTATTGTTTTTTACAAGATGATGACAAAGGAAATGGGATAGAAGGTTTCTTCCATGTGTATCCGTGGGGAAAAACATTTTTTATAGGAGCAGCATTAGGTTACGGCAAGATAGAAACCGCCCATGATCGTGGCAGCGATATTATAAATACTTCTTCCGGTCTTGCAATTACGCCGGAAATAGGGTGGAAAGTTGATTTCGGCGATGCTGGCGGATTTTATTTTCAATGCGGCGCGGAAGTTACATTATTATTGGGAAGCTCCGTATTTTATCCCAGATGGTATCTTGGCTTAGGTTACGCATTTTAAGACGGGAAACAGCACCCAATAGTAAACGCTCCGGTGACGGTCACCCGTTACGCGATGTATGGCATCAAAATGCGATTAAGATGTATGCCCAATAAAAATAACGCATGCAGGGCAAAATACCTTATTTTCAAGGAATTTTTGGGGATAAATATTTGGAGTTTTACCAGTAAATAAATACCCATTGTTTCACAGTTAAATTATTTATCAATTAATGAATAAAATCCGCGAGCGTGTGCACAAAGGTATAACGGCGACATTGGCGTGCCTCCAAAAATGCCACGTCAAAGCGTCCGTCAAAACATACCATTAATGCCAAACAAAAACGTGCGTCCAATCAACCCTCGCCACACAAGGAGCCGGTATGCCTTTGCGCACACGCTCACGGAATTAAATTATTAAGTAGAAAATATTTTTTAAGGAGCAAAAAAGATAGCGTAAGGCAGTTACATTTTGGCGAATTATTGGGGAAAATGGACTTTACCGCCCCTTTGGGAATAAAATCCCCGTAACCCAAGTTTAACAATTTTTTTTGATTTTGGATACTATAGAAAGGCTTGACTAATTTTTAGTTTTTTGCTAATTTATAAAAAATTGGGGGCGTAGTGAAGCTGGTTTATCACGCTGGCCTGTCAAGCCGGAAATCGCGGGTTCAAGCCCCGTCGCTCCCGTAGTAAAAATGACGAGTGCGTTTTTATTTTTTAGATCTAGAAGTCGGTG